>Ga0307373_10004346_pt1 | contig 23934 bp, 35 predicted proteins | sample OX2MG_FD_202534 | JGI IMG/M metagenome (GOLD analysis project Ga0307373, IMG submission 202534) | Soil microbial communities from Risofladan, Vaasa, Finland - OX-2 | ecosystem: Environmental > Terrestrial > Soil > Coastal area > Acid sulfate soil | place: Finland: Risofladan, Vaasa | collected... | reverse complement strand
GATATTGGTCACGCTGATTCCCACGTGGTCAAAGATCATGCCCGCCTCCATCCATCGGTCTGCTAATCGCTCATCTTGCTACACGCGGAGACCGGTTCCAGCGCCCTGGAAGAGACGACAAGAGAACTTCGCCCGGCCCGGTTTCAACGTCTACTGTAATCGATCATCGCGGTCCGTCGCGGTCGACCGTCCCGCGGTCATCTCCCCCCGACGCAACCGTAGGACCTATCATCCCAATGACGGTGGAACGGCGCCTGCGTCCGGCCTGTGAGCGTTCGAGCTCGGGCCGGTCTCCCGAAGGGTACTACGTCTGAGTGGCGATATGGTATCATGAAGCAAACCGGTAGGATGGGAGTGTCCCTGACCATCGAGGTGACCTCTCGCTCTCCAATAGAGAGGTGATTACATGAACTTCATTCAGGTCATCGCGGAGTCTGACAGTCACTACTACGCCAGTTCCGGGTATAAGCGTGCGTCCGGTGACAGCATCGGAGATGCAATGGATCGGCTCTTCCAGCAGTTGACACCGGAGGAGCAGTCAACGGCGGTCGTGGTCATACAGACTTTTCAGCCCGATGCGTTCTTCCCTGTCGAGAGGCGCAACCGCCTCATCGAATTGCTGGAGAGGAATCGAATCGCCCAGGAGGGTGGACACGCGCTGACCGCTGACGAAGGGAAAGAGCTGGATGAGTTGATCGACGCCGAACTGGAAGCAGCCACCGCACGAGCGGAGGCCATCCAGAAGCGCATCGGTAAGTGAATCCACACTATCACGAGGTCGCTCAGCGTGCCAACCATCAGTGCGAGTATTGTCATGCTCCGGAGCTTGCCTTCAATATCGCATTCGAAGTTGACCACATCATACCGAAGTCACTCGGTGGGCAAGATGATAGAGACAATCTGGCTCTAGCGTGCCACGCCTGCAATCGGCACAAGAGTTCGAGCATCGATGGAGGCGATGGCCGCCGCGCTCGCTCGGTTCGGCTGTTCAACCCGCGAAGGGATAACTGGAGCAACCACTTTTCGATCGATGTTGGGAGCGGTATCCTCGTAGCGCTCACAGATGTTGCAAGAGCGGCGATACGCCGTTTGAAGATGAATGACCGCCTCCAGATCTCAGCGCGCCTCCGTTGGATCCAGTGGGGCATCTACCCCTCGGTCGCTCTGTAGCGGATGAGAGGATGGCGATCCGGAAGGACAAGGTCACTCTCGCCGGGCCACCGGCAAGGCATACACCGCGCGGATCATCGACCCCGCGCTATCGAGATCGGGAGGCGCTGTCTATATGAACGGACCGGGGAGAAAGAATCCCGCCGGTAGACATCCAACGGCGTCGACCGGCAGTATAATTGGTATCTCATCAGCGAGATTCACCTGACGGAGGGCAGCGACCACGTCATTAAAGGGCAGCGGCCGAGGAACGGAGGAGAATACGTGACCCCTGCAGCGGATGATCGATTGATCATCAAGCAATCGCTCGCTCGCCACTTAATCAACTCCCAGTTTCCTCAGTGGCGGGATCTCGCTTTGCAGTCGATCCCAATCAACGGTTGGGACAACGTCACTTTTCGGCTGGGCGATCAGATGAAGGTCAAATTCCCGACCGCCGAACGATACGCGGCGCAAGTCGCTAAAGAACATCGCTGGCTTCCCTATCTGGCGGCCTCTTTGAAGATCAAAATCCCGTCTCCCGTCGCGGTTGGTAAGCCTGATGAACATTATCGTTTCCCCTGGGCCATCCAGACCTGGATCGCGGGTGATCTGGCTTCGTCTGAGAATGTCCCAGATCTAATATCTCTCGCGATGGAGTTAGCTGAATTCCTGCTTGCGCTTCAACGGGTTCCCGCAGGCAGCGGCCCTCCTCCGGGCGAACATAACTTTTTTCGAGGTGGTTCGCTTCAGGTCTATGATTCGGAGACTCGCGAATGCCTCGATCGGCTGAAGGGTGAACTTGATCGGGAAACGGCGACGGCCGTATGGGAAACGGCTCTTGCGTCTTCCTTCAACGCGGCAGGCTGTTGGGTTCACGGTGACGTGGCGCCGAACAATCTGCTTGTTGTGGATGGACACCTGGAAGCCGTAATCGATTTCGGATGCAGCGCGGTTGGAGATCCAGCTTGTGACCTGGTGATTGCGTGGACCTTGTTTGAAGGCGAAAGCCGTGACGCCTTCCATTCGACGATTGGCGCGAATCGCGAGATGTGGGCTCGGGCCCGTGGTTGGGCCCTCTGGAAGGCCGTCCTACAGCTATCTGCACAATCAGGAAAGGGATCTGGAAGCCCGGGTGTTGGCGCCAGGCTGCATCGCCTTATCAATGACCTCCTGTCTGAATACAGACAAGAGAAATGACCCGCACAACACTGACTGACGACTCTCCGCCTGAGCTGCGCCGGGCTTACCGCAAGCCGTTTGTCTGCCGGTCGGGTCCGGCTCTTGCCTCTCACGGGGAGCGCGGATGCGGAATGAGGCTCGTCACGCCGACAGGGACGGTCGCCTCGAAGCGATTTCTTCCAACATGTCGGAGGGTCATCCGACGAACCCTCCGGCTCGCGGTGATCCGGTAGTGGGCGCCATGGAACAGCAGGTCGCGGACGCCGGCGTACTTCATCTGCGCTGGCAGCGCCGGGTGAACGCGAAGGCCATCGACCGCCGGTTCGATACCGAGGAACCCGTAGAACATCGCCAGCGGCACAAGACCCGACTCCGGGAATGAGACCCAGACGCCGACTCCGAAAGCAGGGGTTCCCGCGGGACCATAGTGCCCCGGGGTGTCCGGCCGCAGCGAATCGCGGTGGAACGCCTTAACGATGGTGGAGAATCGATTGAAGGCGTCGTCCGGTCCGTTCACCTTCAGACGGGCAAGCACGTCGTAGTAGGAAGTGTAGAAGATGGCGCCACCGTTCTGGATGTTCTGGCCCCACCGACCCCAACCGCCCGGATCGAGGTTCACGCCCGCAAAGCCGCCCGCCCACCAGTGCGGTGTGATGCTCTCGAATGCCGCGGTATTGGCCCGGGGAGCGATCTTCCAGTGATAGATGTCTGCGCCCTGTGACGTATCGCCATCCACGATGCGCTTGCCGCTGAGCCATTTCATGACCGCGGCAGCACGTGCTTTCTCGGCCACGCCGTAAACGATCGCGTAGAGGTTAGTGGCGGTGATCCCGTAGTCGTGCTTCACCCCGGTCCGGTCAACCGTGGAGAGGTACCGGCCTTTCTCGGGGCTCCAGAACGTCTCGTCGAACCGCTTCCGAATCAGCGGCATCAGGTTGACGTAGTAGGTTCGCCGGCCCGGATCGCCTGCCAGCCCCTCGATCCTGGCCATGGCTGCGACGGACGCGTAGAACAGCGCATTGGGGTACGCCGACAGGTACCCGGTAGGATGAGCATCCCAGTAGGTGGTACCCTTGCTGCCCGGCGTGCCGTCGTAGTCCGGGTCGGGGATCTTCAGCAACCCGTTCCTGCCATCGAGTACCTTGAGTTGGTAGCGCATCTCCTTACGGAGCTTGTCGAGCAGCGTGGTTACCCCGCATCGCTTCTGGGTCTCGGCCGGCAGTGCCTGCGTGAAGAAACCCTGCTCTCCCGTCCAAAGGAAGTACTTCAGGGACGCGATAATATCGATCGCGTTGTAGTCGAAGTGCTTCTGCAGTCCCAGGTGCAGAGGGCCGCCCGCCGATGCCCAGACGTAGCCATCGGCGTCCATCGGCATGTTGACGATGGCGCCGCGCAAGCGAGCGGTGTCCCGCGGGAGATCGGCCCAACAGAGCTTCAGCACGTCCCACTCGTGCCACTCAGTGCTGGCACAGGCCAGTACCCCGCCGGGTCCATCCCACCAGCCATCGCCGTTCGGCGTGATCTCGTTGCTCGCCAGCCCGAAGATGTTCCACATATTGTTCAGGTCGGCGTCGAACGAACCGCCGAGGGAGGTGAAAAACGGCGCATCCCTAGCTTCGCGGAAGACAATTCCACGGAGCCGGAACGCGAAGCCACCCGCAACCGGGGAGAGGCGGGTCGCCGTGATCCGGACCTGGCGTGCGCAGAGCAGCCCCGTCTCCAGCAAAACCGTCTCATCCCCGGGGTTGGGGAACTCCTGGAACGTGTAAATCGGGATCGGGGTCCAGTTGTGGCCGTTATCGGTGCAGTACTCCACGGTGAAGGCAGCCGGAAAACCTTCTCCACCACGCATGGGCTTGAGGGCGATCTGGGTGACGGTCCGGGGCGCCCCCAGATCGACAAGCACCCATTCGCGGCGGTCGGGATTCGGCTGTGCCGCTGAACTCCACCCCTGGCCCTTCAGAAGTTTTCCAGGGCTTGACCCCGGAGCATCGCTCGACGCCGAGAACCCGCGCGGTCGCAGCGGCTGGCCCCAGGCCGCACTCGTCTTAACCGGAAAAGCGCACGAGTCGGACCAGCCGGAAGCCCCGTCTGGAATTCGAATGGCGCGCGCCCGGACGGTGTACTGGCCCGGCTTCAGCCACGTGTGACGCGCCCGACCAGGAACTCCGATCTTGACCGGCGACCCTACTCCCTCGGTACCGTCGCCCCAGTCGAATACATACCGCACCATCCCTTCTCCGCCGGCTGCGCTCCTCGCGTATACACCCTGGTCATCCACCGCAACCGTCGGCGGCTGGACAGCGCCCGCGCACGGACGGCAGGCGGATATGAGAAGCAGAACGAGCCAGAGGCAAGCAGTCCGAGATATCCGGCCCGATCGTTCCAACATGCCTGCGACCTCCTGCAGAACAAAGACGGTGGCGCCCACCCGCATCGGCGAGATGCGCACGTGCAGCCTATCGCGAGCGAAGGCGATCAATGCGGACGACTTCTGACTCGAGGCCTTCGACGTCATGTGTGGCGTGCTGACGAGGCGCCTATCATTTCGGCGGGTCCGGTTGGAGCCGCTGTCAAACCCGAGGAGAGGCAGGATAGATCCCGCCGGGCATTCAGAGATCATAGAGCTCCACACGGAAGCCGCGAAAGGAGAGTGGAACTTAAGCGGGCTATCAGCAAGCGGCGCGGTATTGTGTCGATAGCGCGCTCTGGTCAGCGAGTGTGCTGCTCTCGTTGCTCTAAACTACCGCGGAACGTAGGGAATGTCGCTCTTATCAACGCGAATGTGGCCAAGCCCAAGCCTGGCCAGTGCCAATTCGAGGCTGCGGACATTCGCGTCCGCGCTGGCAGCGGGTCCAAGTCTGATCCCCTGAATCGGGAGACGAGCGCCGTGGCGCATCTGCAGTTTGACGAATGGGATGATCGGATCCGGGCGAAAACATGGCGCAATGGGCCTTCCGACAGCGTCGGAGTAAACGATACGAAACTCGTTCTCTGCACGGAAGTCGTCGTGCTTAAATGCGAGGAAGAGCGCTGGCCAAATCTCCGAAAGTTGCTGCCTGACTTCATTGTACACCGCGCCCGGGACGCTGTGCAGAGGTAAGTTGAGCCGAATCGTTGAATGAACGTAGTCCAGCAGTTGATCGGCCACACTCATCTGTACGGTTTCGTTGCCTGGCTTGCCATAAACCACCCAGTACCCAATTCCATTAACTGAAGCGAGCAATCCACCAAGATCAAACCGCAGGCAAACACCGGCGCCATCATCTCCGTAACCGCGCCACTGACTCAGATCGTCATCAACAGCGGAAAAGCAACTACAATAGACCTCAAGGGCGTCGGCGTCCTTGATTGCCAGTCGCATCCTTCGCCTGATATCGTCGTTCGGGAGACGGGCAAGCTGGTGTTCTACGACCTCCTGGCCACGCCTGAATTCCCTGGCATCGTTCAGATGGATCGAAGAGGTCGCCCATAGCTCGGATATTACTGGTCTGACCGACGTCGGATCGACGATCGGGCCTCCGAGCATGCTGCGCAGGGTTTCAAAGCGCGTGTATTGGTAAACTGATCCGTCCAGGCGCCAGTCGAAAGTGGAATCGGCCGCAGTGACAAAGCCCCTCACAAGCTCGGGGATGTTCTGCCGGAACGTGTCCAGGACTCGGCGAATTGCAGCGCGCGATGGACTGATTGCGCCCCTGGTTCTAGCCACGATTGGTCGGTTCCAGTACCACTGGACCGACGCGCGTAGATTCGGGCCCGAGGATGGCCCTCAACCTCTCCCACAGCAGTCGCTGACGACGAATATCATCCAGACTGTCGAATTCCGAAGAACCCAGCACCTCGACCGAGCCATAGACCCGGCCCTCGGTCTCCTTCAAATCAGCCTCGACGCGGGCAGGATGAAATGCGTCCTGAATAGCCTGCAAAACTTGAGCAATCATACCCTTATTATAGCTTCCTTGAAGACCGTCCCGAGGAGTTATCCCGCTCTCCAGCTTCGCGCCCGGATCCCCGGTCACCCACGTCCGGATCAGGAAGACCTGCAGTGAGATCCCGGACTGCGGCGTAAAACCCCTTGCCAATTGACCGGGTCGCGGCGGGAGCGCGATCCGTGCCGCCGGATTTGAGGCGCGGCCGGAGCCCCGCAGTTGGGATTGCGGGGGCTATTGAGATTCCCCGAAGTAGAAAGTCTCTGTCGCCGCGTCCAGCCCGAACCGCATCCGCTCCAGGCAGCCCTTCCATCCGATGATGACGACCTCGCCCGGCCAGTCCTCGCAGACGAAGCAGGTGGAGTCGACGCGCAGGTGCTCGCCATCGACCGCCGGGAAAGTGATCCCGATCCGCTCCAACCGGCCGCGGTGCAGACCGAAGCGGCTGTGCAGAGGGCGCAATTGTGGGTCGGGCGCCAGGTCGTATCCCAGTCGTTGGGCGATCGAGGGCGGGATTACGCACCACTCCGCCCCGGTGTCGAGCAGTGCTGTCACGGGCAACGGGTAGTCATCCAGGTAGCACTTGACAGCAACAAGCAATCTGAAGCCGCCAGTGTAATAGTCCATCATGATCCTGGCTCGCCCGCTGAAGTGAGGGTTCAACGCCGATTCTCAAGCGTATCGAGGGCTCCTGGCGCATACTCATAAAACAGCAGCGCATCAGCAGTTTCAGGACACTTGAGGGCTGCTTCCTCCACCACCTTCAGGTCCGGGTCGGCAGCCACGAGTTGGTCACCCTTGACCGCAAGCCAGCAGCCAGGATACTCTCTCGCGTGCTCCTTCAGCCAATTGAACTCCTTTTCAACCGACCGGTTCGGCCCGGGCACGCTCTTCGCCACCGGCGGCGCCAGCACCCGCGCGTAGTGCTGCACTCGCTCCGAATCCGGCCAACGCTTCGCCATCTCCGCGATCATGGTCCGGGCATCATTGATACTGCCGTACCACAACACATCCCTGAACCGGGCCCACTCCTCCGCCAGTTCCTTATCAACAAACTCTGGTTCGGCATTCCGCGCTACCACCGGTTCTGCAGACATGACGCTTCCCCTCCCACCCGGCGCTTTTCCCCGCCTTCCCGGGCGCCATTACCGTTTATGATACCACACGTTGTGATACCATGCGGCTGAATATCGCGCTCGCGGAGCAGCCGCTGCGCGCGGGAAGGGAGGTGTCGCCACCGGCCGGCTCCACAACTGGCGTTCCAGTGTAAACCCGAAGCACACCATGATCTCAACCCAATCTTCCGCTTGGTGGATGCCCAAGGGAAGTAAACTATCACTCCTGAACTCGGGTCCTCGCCGGAAGGGTATACCTGGTGAGAACGTGGCGGCGGACTCTGGGCGTTGAATCCTACACCCCGTTGTTAGCCCGCTTCAGCAGTCCTGTGACGGCGGGCGGTACCGAGAAGCGGTGGCCGGACGGACTCTACCTGGATCAACCGGTCGAATGTGACGACCCGTATCGATTCTTCGGGTGGTAATGACGTTCCGCTGCCTCGCGATTAACGTGCCCCTTAAGGCGCGCAAAGTCAAAGTGATGGAGCAAATGGCGCGAGCCAGAGGTGTTACTCCGGTGCGAAGGATATCCATCTCCTGCTTTTTGGCCGCCGCAGCCAACAGCACGAACAGCGGGACGATAAGGCCGATCTTCGTTGGGCGAATGAGCTGTCGCTCTTTCAGGTTATCCTCATTGGAGCAGCGTAGAAATTGGAATGACCCAGAGCCTGTCGGCCACCTGGACCGCCTCGGCCCCGTTATACGCCAGCACCACCGCGATGCAGTTAGGAGTGCGATCAAGGAACGCCAGCAAACCCGCCAGATCGCTGTTGGACCACCGGCTAGCGACCTTCACCTCAATAGCTATGACAGTCCGATTGCTTTCAATAACAAAGTCCACCTCATGGCGGCCTTGTTCGTGCCAGTAAGAAAGGTTGGCGTCGGGTAGATGAGCCTCGAGAATGGCTGCCAGGTTTTGCGCCAGGTAGGTTTCGAAAAGGGAACCTCTGAGCAAGTCATCACGGCCAGGCTCAAACGTTGTGACACCGGCCATATTCGCTGCCAGCCCGCTGTCGGTGAAATAGAGCTTCGGCGACTTTACCAGGCGGGAAGTGCGGTTTTTGAGGAAAGGCGGCAGACGGTGGATCAGGAAAGACGCCTCCAGCAGATCGAGGTGACGTCCCGCAGTGGTAGCGGGAAGCCTGGCGTCACGGGCGATTGCGCTCACGGCAAGAACCTTTCCGGTGCGCAGTGCCGCGAGACCTGCGAGCGTACGGAAGGCAACCAGGTCCGTAATCTGGGACAACTGACGGACGTCGCGTTCCACATAGGTCTGCACGTAGCCGCGGAACCACTCCTCAAAACCTTCGGCCGGACCCAGGCAGGCTGGCGGCAGTCCACCTCGTAGGACCTCCAACTCGGTCACCGGCTCGGACTTAATCATCGGTAGCGCGGGAAATCTCAGGAAATCGACCAGGAATGGAGACGGGTCGAGATTACCGCGCTGCTCCCTTCGCGTCATCGGTTGCAGCGTGAAGTAGGATGCTCGGCCCGCAAGGGTCTCGGAAACCCGACTTAAGAGGGCCAAATTCGCGGAGCCTGAAAGGATGAAGCGGCCGGGCTGGCGCTCCTCGTCGACACCTCTTTTGATGGCCAGCAGGAGCTCCGGGCACCGCTGCACCTCGTCCAGCACCACGCGTCCCCGCAGCAGGGACTCGGGGTTACTTTGCGCCGCGGCCAGGGTCGCGAAGTCGTCAAGGGTACGATAAGTATGACCACTGCTAATCGACTGCTCATTCAGGAGGAGCGTGCTCTTGCCCACCTGCCGCAGCCCTGACACCACCACCACTGGCAGACGAGACAGGGCACGCACTATTCGCGGGGTTAGCTCACGTCCAAGGTATTCTGTCATGATTCTGTCATAATTCACCATAGTATAGTGTCATTTTGACACAGCGAGATGGTTAAATATGACAGAATGTGCTGCGCTGGCTCGTGGATGCCGCTTGAGTTGAATCAGCACTTCTACATCCTGCTCGACACGGCGCGATCTGGGGCGACGTGGCCCCCTCCACCATTTCACATACCCTGGCTAAAGGGGTAAGTACTCGACCCGGCGGTCCCAATCCTGGGCGTCGCTGCACTCGGCGATCAATGCAATATCGTTGATAGCCGAGGCGATCGCCAGGGACTGCGGAACCACGAACATGCCTGGCATGGGCTGCCCGGCGCTCACGCGACGCCAGGCGAAGTCGGGCATGGTGCTCTTGTCATGCGTAAGCACCACCCGACTCTGGCCAGCGGCCCATTCGAGGACAACCGGATCTGGGGTCCGGCCGGCAAGGCCCACATCCTGCGCCGTGACGAGATCCAGACCGGCTACCCTTCTCAAGACACCGGCGACGATGGCCCGGTTGAAGTCTGCATCGGCCAGAAGACGGATATCTGGCATCGACTACTCGGGATGACGCCGTGGCAGAAGCCTCTCGCGAATGCCGTTGGGGGGACTCCGTTTCTCAATCCTCTCACGCACGAGAGCAGCCTGACGTTCCCGGTCCTCCAGGTACTTCTCAACGGCCTCCCGGTTCTGCTCGTAGAAAGCAATCGCCGCCTCGACAGACTTGCGATCCAGCGCCGGGTACTGTCGAACTATCTCATCTGGGGGAGATCCCTGTAGGTATGCGCCGATGACAGTGTCGAGGCTGACGCGCGTCTCTCCAACGCGAATCACTCGCCCGTTTTCGGCGGCGTAAAGATTGTACGCTTCGAGCTTCGGTTGATCCAGAACTGTCATAATATCTCACCGTGGTCTGCGTAAAAGTCGTGCGCCTGCGCGGATCTTACGCTCACGTCGCGATTCATAGCGCAGTGTAATTGTACCAGGTTTCGCGCTGAGCGTCGCAATTTCTGTTCGATGGAGAACCTGAAGGGGACGATGCTTAGAGCAACCGGTTACTTCAATAAATCCATGGCGCAGCCATTCAGGACCTGCGGGCCAGCCGGCGCGGCCCCTTGCGTGCTTGCGTCCGGGATGGGAGCCTGGTCTGGCGCTTCGAATAACATCGGTTTCTCCTTCCGATGATAGTCACCAACGCGGGCGGGGATTGGGAATCAGGTAGCAGCGTGCAAAGAGTCGCACATCGTCCCCGCCGGCATCCCCGGCGATGGCGCACAGTCCGGCTTATGATGACGCTGTTGAATGCGGCGGTGCTGGCACAGACCAGGGGCGTCGGCGACAGGGGGTGTACCCATGCAGCCCAAGATGTTCGCGACCGTCGACGGGGAAGAGCGACCAGGCCGATTTCGGGTGGCGGCTGCAGCAGACGGAAATAGCTCGAATTCTAAGCACGGTTCGGGCAGTCTCCCAAACCGCGCGAGGCGGCCCGGATTATAAAGGATGTGGTTCCGGGGTGGGCGGGCAATTCAACAGTTGCGGCGGAAGAACTCGATATCACTCTCGGCGATGACTCTCTCCGGTCCCAGCGCGATGATTTCGGGGTCTTCTACAGACTGCCAGCCATCTGTTCGGGCTAGGGTAACCTTGCCGGATTCGATGATGCGGAAGTCGAATTGAGAAAGCAGAGCGAGGCATTTATGATGTAGTTCGGCGCTGTGCGTGGCGACAAGGATTGCCATGCTGGGGCCAAATAGATGCTGACCCGCGCCTTCGAGGACATCCCATTCAGCCCCTTCGACATCGATTTTCATGAAGGTCGGCGGAGTGCACTCGCCGGTCTGAATGAGTGACCGAATCGAACGGGTATTAACCGCGTACTTGCCTTCGCCGAGATGGGACGTTAGCGATCCCCCCCCCGAACATTTGTTTGCTATTATGGCGGCTCAGTGCAATGGGGAATACCTGGACGTTCGTGAGGCGGTTCCAGCGGATATGTTTATCGAGATACGGGATATTCAGCGGGTGAGGCTCGAAGCTGAGAACTCTGCCGACGGAGCCAACGCACCGTGCAGCGAGTAGAGTAATATATCCGCGGTGGGCGCCTATGTCCCAAAAGCAGTCACCGGGTAAAATGAACCGTTCGATGGCGGCGACGCGCGGTGGTTCGAAGGCGCCGCGGCGGTATCGCCTGCCAGTGGCGCGCGCCCATTTCATCCCCTTGTTGGGGCCGCCCGTAATCTCGGTCTTAATGCTGCTGATGATGGATCGACAGAGCGGCACTAACGACACTCGTTGTTCTCCTTTTGTGAGGTTCCCAAATGCTTGACCGCGTCGCCACCGCGCTGCTTGGGTTGATAAGTCGCGCCACTGCGAATCTGTTCTAAGACCAGGTGATGTCCGTCAGTACGACGTTCCAAAAGTGTAGGAGGTTGACGCCATCCGGGACTGGCACACCCAAGCGGGAAATGTAGCTTCCGCTGAGAACGCGAATCAGGGTGCAACCGCCGAACGCATACGTAAACTCCTGCTCCAACCGATATTGTAATCCCTGGTAGGCAAGCGAGGGTTAGTCAGGAAGGTAGAGTTCGATCCTTGCTCTTTCGGACAGCAGCAACGATCTGCTCCTTCCGTTCCGGGAATGCCTCCATAAGCTTCAGCGATTCCTCAGCCGACAGAGCGGCGTGCCGTGGGCGCTGCACTTTAACTTCCTGCACGTCCGCGGTCTTTTCGAGTTTCTTCGCCATCCGATCACATTCCCACTTAACTCCCCGCATAACCAACGCTACTATCATTATAGGCCAAATGGTTGGACGAGACCCGAGCAAACGGTATGGAGTGCCCTGCTCTCTATACGTACCGCTTGGCCGCAGTCGCAAGTCGAGCTCATTCCAAACTGCCGCCGTGGGTTTTTCGGCCGGCGACTGCCGCCGCGATTGGGCGCCGGCTGTGGGGAATACACTTTCGTAAGTCCAACAGACTTCCGCCGCCTCGCCGGTGTACCTACTCCGAGACTTGAACGCCGTTGCCCGATCGAATCCTGCGACTGAGATCGGGCTATACTGAATTGACCGCCCCTCAAGAGCGTAAGACTCGCGACCCCGGACGTCGCGCCGGCAATGGAGGTACGATTCAAAAGTGCGCGCAGACAAAAATCGCGTGGGTAATAACGCTGTGACATTCGCAATTTTCCTGGTTGCTCTTTTCACGTTTGCCGCTTTCTCCGCAAGAGCGGCGGCAACGCCGACTGCGGCCGAGGACGGAACAATTCTACAGGCATTTCCGGGCGCTTCGGGACCCGGGTATAAGCCTACTCCGGACACGACGGGCGCCGTGGGACCGCGTCATGTGGTCGATTTCGCAGACAGCTCTTTCACCGTGCATGATAAGGCGACCGGCAAGGTTCTCGTTCAATTAGGGATGGCGAATGGCGCACCGCGTGGGCCAGCTTTCGCCTCGGTCCGTCGATAGAGTCGCCGGGTCGCCGAAAGACGCCCGCCCGTGGGACAGCGGGCGGGCGCTGAAACCCGGCTCCGACTTCTTGGACGCCGCGAACGATTGGGGACGAAGGTAGGAAGAAGCCGCCTCCTATGGATGAAGTCGGACCAGCAGCGGTGGATGCGAAAGTCAAGCGTATGGTTACTATGGCGGACAACATGAAGCCGGGCGCTTCGCGGCCCGCTGTCTCGACGGTGCTCAATAATCGTTCGGCGCAAAGCGTACGAGTTTCCGCCGAAACTCGCCGGCGAATCCTGGATGCGGTGGAAAAACGTCGAACGCCTGGCCATCCCGAAGCTTGTTGACGAGATGAACAGATCTTTCGACACTTCGCATCCGAAATATCTCGCGCCGATAGCGATTATCGCGCGAGAGGCCAGGGGCCCCAATCCCTGTCGGGGAAATGGCGGCAAATCGTGATTATGTATATGGTAATGTTATGAGTCAAGCTGAGATCGTTCGAAGGAGACTGATTACCATGGCGCGGCGGCGGCAGCGACCGGGAACCGGGAGCGCGCTTCGATTCGTGCGGCAAAGGACGGTGAACGTGGAATGGCCGGATGTTCGACGCGTGATGGGGGATATCGGCTGCGCGGTGGTTGGCGCCGTCGCTACCCGACTCTATATGCCTGAAAGGACAACTTTCGACCTGGACCTGGCAATCGCGAGTGCAGACGCTAAGGCGGCGCGGCGCGCGGTCCGGTCCGCCGGTTGGACGCATGAAGGGGATTTGACCATCGGTGGGAGTTCCTGGCTCACTCTCGACGGCGTCAGCGTGGACCTGATTGAGGGTTCGGAGGAATGGTGGCCAGGCGCAATCGCAGAGGCCCAATTGAATCTCGATCTACAGGGGCTGCCAATTCTTCCATTGCGATATCTCGCATTAATGAAGTTTCGATCCGGGCGAACTCAGGATGTTGCCGACGTCACGCGAATGCTGGGCCAGGCGGATCCCGTTCAACTCGAGGCCATCCGGGCACTCTTCAAATCGGAAGAGCCCGGCGGACTCGAAGATCTGGAAAGCCTGATTGAGCTGGGACAGCTGGAGATGAGGAGATGATGCGGTATAAAGGCTCGACTCACATATGCGGCGGCAGCCCCCTGATGATCGTCCCGGCGATTCCACGACGATTGGCGCGCGGCGTGATCGCCACCGCTTCCTCAGCGTGAGCGCTGGCCTGACGAGATCGCTGGCAATGGGAATCGAACTTGTCGCTGGCTCGGTGGTCCCCCAGCGGACCGCAGCGGCGCCCGATGGGGATCTGATTGCCAGGGCGCCATCCGGCGCGGCAAAACCGCACAGCTCGCCGTGGGACATCCTTCCGCTGCGAGAGGTATACCGCGGGCCGTTCGTCGTGGGCACGGCTCCGGACCATCCCGCAATACGAGCCCGCGCTCCCGTTGACCCGCGCACAACCACCACGAACTTAAACGCCGTCGCCGAAAACAGCCTGAAGCAAAAGCCCCTGCCCCGTCTCCTGCATGCTCGTAGAAACATCGCGGTGTTTACCGAAGCCGACAGGCGACCGGGTCGGTTTCGGCGCTGCGGCCACGGGTCGCCAGGCTCAGCGAGGATATGCGATCCTTCGCCGGGGAAGTAACAGCTCTCACGATGCTGGACGCGAACGGGACGCCGCTGCAAGCGGACGATCACGATCGGCGCTTTTTCGAGGCGGCATGGATGCACCGGAGAAACGGCGTCTACTACTTTTCCTATTCCACGGGCGACACTCATTACCTGGTCTACGCCACCGGAAATAACCCGCTCGGGCCCTTCACGTACCTGGGGCGGATATTGGAACCGGTTATTGGCTGGACAACCCATCATTCAATCGTAGAGTTCCAGGGAAAGTGGTATCTGTTCTACCATGACGCGTCGATGTCAGGTGGCATCAGCCAACTGCGATGTGTCAGAGTCGCCGAGGTTTTCTATGACGAAGATGGAGCAATTCAGACTGTCGCGTTATAACAGGAAAGGCGGCGCCGTGCAGCACAAGAACCCGGGCCGCACGGCCCTCAAAGTCGGCCACCGCTCAGAACATCGTGTTCTCATTTGCGCTCACCTCTGGCACGCGTTGAAGCACATCCCAGTGCTCTACGATTTTTCCATCCTCCAGCCGGAAAATGTCGATGCCCGCCCAGGCGCCATCTCCGGGCCACTCCTGATGGCAGTGAAGTACGACGAAATCGGCTTCGGCAATCACCCGCATGAATTGAACATGTTTACCGGGGTACGCTGATGCCATGCGGCTGAAGTAGTCGATGAAGGCCTGCTTACCATCCCCTACTCCAGGATTATGCTGAACGTACTCGGGTCCGGCGTACTGTTCGATCGCTTCGGCCGGTTTGCACTGGTTGAACATCAAGTCGTAGAACGCCAGCACCGTTTTCTTGTTGGATGCGCTGTTATCATCCATCCTGCCACCCCTTTCACTGATTGTACGCCGGCAGCCGAGATTCAGATGGCTGGGTCCTGGATCTCGGCATCAACTTCCTGGATACGGGCGAGGGCGATATGGCCGGTTTGATGGGTACGACCAGGCGGACTGGTTGGAGTGATCCGGCGCCTCATCGCTCAGCCACGGTCACTCCGAACGGTATGGCTGCACGCGCCCGCCGGCGCGGTCGGCACCGTCCGCGTTATTGCTGGTTCCAGAGTGGCGCTGTTACATTGTAGCTTCGGCGGCCGGGCTGCGTAGGCGCCGGCCTCGGGCTTGCCACTGGATGGTTGTAATCGTTCCGGCCGGCGTCTCCGCCAATGGTGCACGGACCGCCTGCGGATGACATAGTGAAACGTGGCCCTGCTGGCCTCGTTCTGAGGGGTCCTGGGCGGGATGGGGCAGTATTCCGTGCATACCGATCTGTTCTTGACCGCTGTCGGCGCTATAATCTCGCTATGAGCTTCACGGATATCATCACCATCGAGCCGGGCAAGCGCGGCGGCCGGCCGTGCATTCGCGGCATGCGCATCGCCGTCTCTGACGTTCTCGGCTGGTTCGCCGCGGGAATGTCGCATTCGGAGATCATCGCGGACTTCCCCGAGCTGACCGAGGACGATATCCGCGCCTGCCTCGCCTTTGCCGCCGAGCGCGAGAGCCGAACACTGACGGCGGCGTGAAGCTTGTGTTCGATCAGAATCTCAGTTTCAACCTGTGCCCACGTCTTGCCGATCTCTTTCCCGATTCCTCGCAGGTGCGCCTTGTCGGGTTGGATCGAGCGGACGACCGAACTCGTCGAGAGGCTTCTCCGCGACCACCGGGACGCGATCTCGACGCTCGAATCCGCCCCCGATCAGAACGTACTTGAAATTCTCTGATCTCAGACAGTCTCGCAGCGCCTCGCTTTCTCCGCGGGCGTTTACACAACTCAAGGCGCTCGTCCGTAATGAGAGACGGGCGCTCGCGCGCGAGGATGTCCGGGAGCTGGGCTGGGACGACAAGAGTTATTCTAGCATGATCGCCGTCCGCAACCGGCAACTGCGTCAGAAGCTGGACGACGGCCACGCTGTCCACCCCGATCCACACGGTATACGGGCAAGAGAACGCGCTCCGGGCGCCCGGATCGGAGGAGGATCGCCCGCCGGAATGAGTGCGGCCCTTCCGACGACATCCGGTCAACCGGGCGGGCGAGGGTGCAATGTGATCGCGGATTACGGACGGCGCCATTGGAGCTGACATCGTGGATGCGCACTCGCCGCATCTCAGCGACGCGCTGCCCAAGCTCCGGGGGCTGGCCCGCTACGCTGAAACCCACGAGACGATCTTGCGCCGGATTGACGCGGTCGCGAAGGTTGGAGACAAGCTGCGGGTACTCGACCTGACAGACTCGAACGTGCGCCGGCCCATCGACCACCTTCAGTGCCGCCAATGAGTTACACTAACGACATGATGAACGCACGTGAAATATCACGCGGCTTGAACTGATGATCAGCCAGGATGAAGTCGTAAGAGTGCTAAGTGACGGCGACCCGGAGAGGGTCGCAAGTCTGATTCGCGCCGGGGCAGACATCCGGTACAAGCGGGAGCACGGTTACGATGCGCTGATCGATGCCGTGCATGGAAGGGATGTGGGCCGCGATCCGCGCCTTCTCGACTTGCTGAGACTATTGATTGCCAACGGTGTCGATTTGAACGGAACCAGTGCATATAAAGAATCCGGTTTGCGCGTTCTGTCGTGCATCGGCCGGTTCGATGGGGTCCGACTTCTCTTGGAGGCCGGCGCGGATAAGGCGCATCTTGAATGGACTCCCTTGATGGAAGCGGTATGCCTTGGTTCGCTGGCGGACGTTGAGGCGCGGCTGAGTGCTGGCGCGCTGCTGGAAGCGCGGGACTGGTGGTCCAGGACCGCATTTCTTCTCTCCCTGGTGGTAGGCGACATAGCAAAAGCGGAATTACTGCTCGCAAGCGGCGCAAATCCGAATGTAAGCGGACGGTGTGGTCAGCCTCCGTTGATGATGGCTGTGAATGGGCTCCATCCACACGTGCTTCATTGGCTGCTCGACCGCCAAGTGGACACGGAGCAGTCCGACGAGTTTGGCGAAACGCCATTGATGGAAGCAGCAGAACTGGATGACCTTCAGTGCGTCGAGATTCTCCTGCTCGCGGGCGCGAACGTCGATGCGGATGCGAACGGAACCGCATTGAGTCGGGCGTGCTCCAGGGAGGTTGCCCTCCGGCTGCTCGACGCCGGCTCAGATCCGCAGACAGTGTCGGCGGAGGGGAGGCGCGCGCTGCTCGGACTTTCTCCCGAGCCGGACGAAGCGCTTCTGACCGTTTCAGCGGAAGACTTCATACGTGCGCCGACAACCCGATTTGGAACCGCGAATCCCGAGCCGATGAACGAGCCGTTCTGGCAGGCGATGATACGGGCAGGGCTTACCGCTTATTGTGCTCGGACGAAGTTCAGCATGTCGTATAGCAGTTTAGAGCCAGTATGGTGTGCGCAGCGGTTCGGGCAGACACTCACGTTCCTTCCCGACGGCAGAATCGTGCAGATCGGCGGCGAACACGAGGACTATTACGATCAGGATTTCTGCATCTACAACGATGTGTTCGTGCATGGCCCCAACGGATCGGTTCAAGTATACGGCTACTCGGAAAATGTCTTCGAGCCGACGGACTTCCACACCGCTACGCTTATCGGCAATCATATCTACATCATCGGATCCCTCGGTTACGCGGAATCGAGACGGTATGACGAGACCCCGCTGTATCGGCTCGACATCCGCACCCTTCGAATGGAGAGGCTCGCGGCCAGCGGCCAACACGTGGGTCGGATATACAAGCATCGTGCGAGAGCGGCTTCCGATTCGGAAATCCGGGTCTGGGGTGGGGAGGTTCTGCTGCTACGAGACGGGAAGGAAGTGAGCCGGGAAAACGCAGATACGTTCGTTCTGGATGTCGGGAACCTTCGGTGGCATCGCGAGTGAAGCGTCGACACATTGAAATGCACCTCTATAATCGGACACACATCGGCAGAGGAAAGGCGCAGTAGAATGGCGCAAGGGACGGCCGATGCGGCGAACCCTACCCTGTACCTGAAATATGGGGATCGCTTCGATGTGGCCGATCTGCCACGGACCGCCGGCCTACTATAATTGAGGAGGAGATCATGAGAGACGACTTGGCTGCGTTGTTCGAATACAATCGTTGGGCGGATGATCGGATCATTGCGTCCATTCGCCTGCTGACGCCCGAGCAGTACACCCGGCAACCGGCGGCGGATTGCCGCTCCGTTCACGGCACACTCATCCACATGGCCGACGCAACGCTGATCTGGGTCCGTCGTCTCCAGGGAGAGACGGTGAGCGGACGCATCGACGAGGCTACCGTGCCGACACTGGGGGCCGCGGTGCAGTTCCTGGACCGCTCCCACCGGGCGGTTGCGATCCTTCAGCCCATGTTAACTCCGGAAGCGCTGGCTGGCGAGTTGAGCTACACCGATCTTCAGGGGCAGCCCAGAGCACTGCCGGCGTATGTCGTGCCGCGGCATTTGGTGAATCACTCCAGCTACCACCGCGGCCAGATCGCTGCTCGCCTGATTGACGCCGGGATCGAGCCGCCGCTCCTGGATCTGGCGTTGTGGGCGATGCGTCGCGGCTAATGGCTCCCCCTCTTCTGCCGCAAATGCATGCACAACTCGTGCGAGCGACGCCAGAGCCATTCGTTCAGGTGATCTACGATTTGCGGGGGCCGCATCGAGGGCGGGTCGCGAACCCGGGTGATAGCGCCGGCATTGTACGTCCGCATATAGCCCCAGCCGCTTCGAAGGCTCCCAGTGATGCTGTGTCACTGGCCCAGCATCTGGGGCAGCCGATTTCGATTTGTCCGTCGCGCTTCCCCGCTGGCGGGCCGAGCGACTGTCTCTGCCAGCAGGATTAACGGCGGTGCTGCGAGAATACCGACAGCGAGGGGTCGCGCTTGCCCTGCAACAGAGTGTCATCGACTGGGCCAGGGCGACAGGGTCTACGACCGCGAAGCGACCGAAACCTGTGCTGCCTGGCTGCTGGCATTCACCCTGGGCTACATGAAGCCAAGCCAGTACGCCGATGCAAGCTGGGGCATCTCCACATTCCGCCAACGAGTCATGGAGCGGTGCAGGCGCTTCGTCGCGCTCTCGCGGCGGACGGGCTTTCTACCGGCGCTGCGGACATGGGTGGAAGCGCTGGACGCCGTCCTCCGCGCCCACTGGCTTCCCGACACCGAGGAGATGCGCTTTTATGAATCTTTTCTCCAGCCGGTAAAGCCCGACCCCTTAGCCACCGAGGACCTTTTCAAAGCTGTGGAAAACGGCTCAGTGGATGATCTGTCCAGGCTCCTGGAGGCCAACCCTTCCCTGGCGAACGCCCGGGCCCAGGACGACCACGGCACCCCGGCGCTGCAGCGGGCCCTGGAAAAAAACCGGCCAGAGATGGTACGTCTGTTAGCGCAGGCAGGAGCCGATCTAACGACCCTCACGGATAAAGGTCGGACCGCCTGGGCGCCTGCCATTCAGCGCTGCGATCCGGCGACCGTTCAGTTCCTCGTAGACCAGGGGCTGGATGCCAATAAGCGGGATTTCAGCGGACAACTCCCCATCCATGTGGCCATTGACTCCCAACGCCCGGAAATGGTCGCCCTGCTTAAGGCAGCGGGAGCCCGCATCGACTTTTTGGCGGCAGTCAGGCTGTGCGATCTGGAGACTGCCACCAGCCTGTTGGCCGCAGAACCGGAGCGCGCACCTGCGGCATCCATCCGTGGTGAGACCCTGCTCCACCAGATAGCAGCGCTGGGGGACGGCGCAGTCCCATTTGCGGCGCTCTTGCTGGAACATGGGGCTGATGTAAACGGGCGATCGGGAAACAGACGGACCCCCCTCCAGATCGCCCTGGAAGGCGGCCACGAGAGAATGATTGCGCTCCTCAAGGAGCATGGGGCAGAAGACAGAAGACAGAAGACAGAAGGCAGAATAACCTCACAAATCCTCAGTCCTGGTTTGCCAAAAAAAGGCCGCCGCACTCTATCGGGGTTTATGGAACCTGAGATCATATCCGCACTTCGGAGATTTCCGGCTTCGAGTTATTACTGGGAGCAGTTTCGGTAGCGAGGCGTGCGTTGTACAGAGGACTCGAGATTCACGCTCCAGCGCCGCTCCATGACCCGGCGCGTTGGGGCGAGTGGTTTGCAGTGGATGTCCATTATTCCAGGAGCGCGGCTATCCTATCCCTGAAGGTTTCTCAGGAAAGGAGATCACATGCAGTACACCAACCTGGGCCGTACCGGTCTCAAAGTCAGCCGCCTGTGCCTGGGCACCATGAATTTCGGGCCGCAAACCAGTGAACCGGACGCGTTCAAGATCATGGACCGGGCCTTAGATCTCGGCGTCAACTTCTGGGACACGGCTAACGTTTATGGCCGGACCCGCGGCGAAGGGGTTACCGAGCAAATTCTGGGCCGCTACTTCGCACATGGCGGCGGCCGGCGAGAGAAAGTGGTGCTCGCCACCAAGGTCTACGGCGACATGGGGAAGGGCGACATAGCCGATTGGCCAAACACCTCCCGCCTCTCCGCCCTTCATATCCGCCGGGCGTGCGAGGACTCGCTGCGCCGACTTCAGACGGACCACATCGATCTTTACCAGATGCACCATGTCTGGCGAGAGTCGCCGTGGGAGGAGATCTGGCAGGCGATGGAACTGCTCGTCCAGCAGGGCAAGGTGATCTATGTCGGCTCCTCAAACTTTGCCGGATGGCATATCGCCCAGGCGAATGAAGCGGCGAAGCGGCGGAACTTCTTAGGGTTGGTCTCGGAGCAGAGTCTCTACAATCTGACCTCCCGCCATGTGGAGCGGGACTTGCTGCCCGCCTGCCAGGCGTACGGCCTGGGCGTTATTCCGTGGAGTCCGCTGGGCGGTGGGATCTTAGGCGGCGTACTCGACAAGCCCACTAAAGGGCGGCGCGCCGAACGGACCGAGCAGATCGAGCGAGATCGAGAGAAGCTGGAACGCTGGGAGGGCCTGTGCAAGGAGCGGGGCGAGGAGCCGGGGAGTGTGGCTTTGGCCTGGCTGCTCCACCAGCCGGCCGTCACCGCGCCGATCATCGGGCCCCGTACGTTGTCCCAGCTCGAAGGCGCAATGAAGGCGCTTGAGATCAAACTGGACGAGGGCGTCCTCAAAAAGCTGGACGAGATCTTCCCCGGTTACCGGCCATCACCGGAAGGGTACGCGTGGTGAGAGCGTGGCCGCGGGCAGCGACCGTCAGTTGCCCACGGCCAAATCGCGGTTTCCCGATCTCGATGGCCTCCTGCACGCCAGTTCTGCGAAGGCAGCATACGGGGGATGGAAACGGCCTGCCCGTACCCGGAAACACGGCCCCAATGGGATTTTCAGCTCCTCACGGTACCGGTCGTGTTCGACCGCGCACATCGAATTAAGTCAACACCCTCTCAACCGGGGTTCGTCTACCGGTTACGATGCCTGTGTCCCGGAGGTCATACGCTGCACGAGGACGCGCCAATTCTTGCAGGACCACTTAAGCGACGGCGGAAACGCTGCGGGGGCGTTCGCTCCGCATCTTTTGGCCAGCTCGACAGCGGCTGCCGCTGCTCTATCGTTGCCTCCCCGGGGACCCTCTCGCGTTTCGTCGGTTGCACCCGTCGTGAGGAACTCTACCCAATTCTCAAGACGGTCTTTAGCAAATATAAAGACGATGGTGTCGAATTGGCTCTTCGAGATTCCTGCTTTCTTAGCCTCCGCCCAGAAAAGCTTCTTGAGGGCGGGTCCATCCGCCATGTCGTCGTCAAGATTTGACCAAACCATAAGTGTGGTATCGGCTCCCTGCGTTAGACAGGCCTTCAGTTCTACGGGCATTCTCCGAATCAGTTCTTTTCTGCCACCTCATCCGACCAACCGGACAACATTGCTGCCCGAGGGGCGAATCCAGGATGGTTGTAGGCGCCTAAGAACCCTATTGATAAAAATGGGATCGATGCTGTGCCCTTTCTGTCCTTCATGCATACAGACAATCTGGGTACGGCTAGGCATGCGCCCATCCCCTCGCAATGGCCTCGCCCACACTCAGCCCCTCCGGAGTTCGCAATGGACCGATGCGGGTTAGTGAGGTGTGGTTGTCACGCCAGAGATATCGTCCGAACTGCTCCGCAGAGGCGTTCAGAATCTCGGCGCTGTGCGATATGACCATGGCCTGGGCGCCGCCGGTAAGTTCCATAAGAGACAAAATCCAGGGCTGGAGTTCCGGGAGGCCGATGAAGTTGTCTGGTTCGTCGACCAAGAGTGTATTCACAGCGCCTGTAGCGAGGGCTGTCCGCATCATGTGGAGGCCGATCAGCATCTTCTCGCCATCCGACAACTGGTCCATCGTCAGAGTAAGGTCGCCGGATCTGCCGCTTGAGTCGAAACGCAATTGAAGCTCTTTCGCCTGCAGTCCGGTGTTCACGAGGCGGAAGGACTTGAAGTCGCTCCAAACGTCTCGAAGGCCTTCACGGAGCAGATCGGTCCATTCCTGTTCCTGGGACAGCGAGCGGAACCAGGAAGTAAGATTCGCCAGATCTAGAGATGGCCTCGAACGTTCGTCCTTGCTTTCCGCCTCGATTCCAAGAGGATTTGGACGGAGGATCAAGATCTTGCCTAGCGCCTCCTGAAGCGTTTCAATATCGCGCCGATCATTCGCCGGTTGGATGGAGCCCAGAGCCGCCTTCCGCCAATCCAATGGGAACCCTGTCTTCAGCCCACTCGCCTTATCGAATCGAACGCCGTCAAGATCCCGCTCAAAGAGCGTCTTGTTTTCGCAAACCGCGTTTTCTTTTGTGATCCGAGGAGCCAGGGTGGGTGAGACCTGCTCAATGTGGACCTGGTAACTGAACGCGCGCCCCTGAACATCCAGGTGTAGTTCGAACTCCGTAACGTTGCTGTCGAGCCAGCTTGTATGATCATCATAGCGCACCGCTTGCTCCGTGGTAATGTCGCCCAACGCGAGGTCTCGCAGCACGCGCACCGCATCGAAGATCGAGCTCTTACCGGCGCCATTCGCGCCACAAAGAACCGTAAGGGCGTCAAACTGTCCCTCGAACGCGACGAGGCAGCGATAGTTATTCGCGTAAAGCCGGGTAATCAATTCCGGGAACCCTCCTAACCTGCGCGTCAAGTGCTGCCGAAGACATTATCTACATCATCCAGCTTAACACGTCCGAACCGGCGCCTCAAGCCGTTCCCCGTCACCCACCCGGTTGCTGCTCCGACGGGGAAAGGAGCGGTTCTTTAATTTCTACGAGGCCGCCGTGGCCACCATACGCCGCGCGCTTGCACTCATCCAGCATCCCTGGTAAGCCCGCGAGATTTTCGTCCGCGCTAAATCCTCCGGACTTGCAGCCTATCTCTGCTCGTTTTCGGCCAGCGCGGTCACAATCGCTTGACGCACTCCGGGCGGCGAGCCGGAGGGGAAACAACCCCTATCCGCCCGCCGGCGGCGGGAGAATCGAGGACCGGAGGCCCAGGAGAAAACGAGCGTCGCTGCTGTGGAACCGGGCCTCGAAGCCCCATTCACCGCCGCCCTGCACGACCTTGACGATGAAGTGGTTCCAACCCTGCTGCAGCGGGACCGCGGGCGCCACGATGGAATCCGGAGTGAGGGGATGGACGCCGCGGTCCTCTTTGAGAAGATGAGAATTCAACCAGATCTGACAGCCATCGTCGGAACCCATGAGAAGGTCCAGCCTCGGGAGGTTCGGTTCAA
>Ga0307373_10004344_pt1 | contig 23936 bp, 16 predicted proteins | sample OX2MG_FD_202534 | JGI IMG/M metagenome (GOLD analysis project Ga0307373, IMG submission 202534) | Soil microbial communities from Risofladan, Vaasa, Finland - OX-2 | ecosystem: Environmental > Terrestrial > Soil > Coastal area > Acid sulfate soil | place: Finland: Risofladan, Vaasa | collected... | reverse complement strand
ATGGAACCTGGTGCTGCAGAGCGCGCTTACCGACGTGCAAAATGGCGGCCTGACTTTCGTTACCGGCGGCGACTACACCCACTCCTCGGCGCCGCCCGGTGTGTGGGAACTCGCGCGCAAGAGCGTGTTCGTCGGCGACACGCAGCCCAACAATCCATACGCATCGAACGCGGGGCCGTTCAACAAGACCAGCGGCCTGACCTGCGATCAGCCGGTTCCGGCCAGCTATTGTCTGTCGGCCAAAGAGGGCATCAGCATGCCGAAGGACAATTTCGTCGTCAATCAGCGCTTGTTCAACATCTACGACGGGCCGTCCTACGAGGATTCCAACGGGTTTCTCGATATCACTCCGACGAGCTTCACCTGCACGCAAACCGTGAATCCCGAGGGCACGCTCGGACAGTGCGCGGAGTCCGATTACATGTACGAGCAGGTTCGCGGTCTCCCAAAAGACAAAAACAATGCCTGTTATTTGCCCAACGCGGCGATCGGATGGAAGCAGCCCAATGGTTTCTACTACCCGCCGGCGTTTCACTCGCGCAATCTTTTCTTCCACAATGTCCCTATTCGACATTACGTCATCGAGCCGTCGTTCCTGAGCACCGGGCTTTTCAAAACCAACCTCGAGGCGGTCAAAAAACGTTACTGCAATTTCTCCTTCGACATGTTCATCAACTTCAGCGACATCGATCGTCAGACCGAGCTTGACGACGACGACGGCTCGCTGACCGGGTTGGTGAAGACCGTTTCGGTTAACCAGGACTCGTTCTTCGACGCTCCCTACTCGACCCTCGAGTGCGGTTCCGACATCGCCACCGCGGTGCCGACCAATCCCACCAACCCCGATCCCGGCACGGCCAACACGAGCCCGTACGAATATGTGTCGACGGTGGTTTTCCCGGATTGCGGATCGACCGCCACTTGCGCCAAGGGTGATGACAATTGGAACTGGTCGGAGTTCTGCTCGAACGAGACCTGCTATGGGGTCCCGCTCTATCGCGAACTGGCTACCGGGTCCGAAAAGAGCTCCAGATCCATACTTTCAGGAATCAAGATGATGGGGGAGAGTTTCTTTCAGCGCAACACGCTCACCGTCAACAACGGCGTCTACTACATGGACACCACCGTCTCCAAGGAGAAGCAGCTTGATCTTCACGCGGGAAACTTTACCGTATTCCAGGCGAGCACGCCTGGGCATCCCAGAACTTACAACGTGTTTTTCCTGTTCGCCAAGCCTTCCACCACACAAACCTACAGCATTTATGTCGGCCCCGGCTTCAACAAGGACACCGACGTCAAGTTGGTCCGCGCGAATATCGCCACCAAGAGGATAACCTTCGACAGCAGCGATACTCTGCCGGGCACGTGGAGCACGGGCTATAAAGACGGCGTGCTGACGGTGACCGTCAACATGAACTTCCCGGATTTCATCACTAACTATAACGCCGAACGCGAGGCGTCCTGCCGGCCTAACAGCTTCTGCACATGGAAAAGTGACACAGGAAGCTGTGGATGCAACGCGGCCGCGGTCGACTATCCCGATCAAAACCTGATCAAAGAGTGCAACGGCACCAACGACACGGGACAGAAGGACAAAGTTCCGCTCTGCTCGTGGTCGGTCGCCGACGTAACTTGCCCCAAGGGCGGCTGCTATGGCTTCTCGTTCAAGATGCCGGAAGGCTTCACCACCGGTGCAAAGCCGGGCCTGCCGCCCGCAGCGGAGTGCTTTCCGCAAACGGTGAACAACCAGCCTTCGCCCTGGAACCAGCCTTTCACGCCAGCTAGTTCGACCCTCGCTGGCGATTGCACTTACGCTCAGAGCCCCAGCCCTGATTTCTGCCCGGCGCCATAGGTCTGGCCAGAGAATCAAGCGGATGGGGAAGGACGCAGGCGGGCTGCGAGGCTCGTGTAGAACCGGAAGAAGGGAGACTTCGATGGTGGCGTGGATCGGGAAGTGTCGCCCCGCGAGCCTGTGTGTCGGCATACTGGCGCTCGCTATTGGTCTGGCCCTGAGCGGATGTAACGGCGACTCTTCGCGGTCGCCGGCTCCGACGCCGATTGCCCCAACGCCTACGCCGTTGGTTCCGACGCCCACTCCGAGTCCCACACCGACGCCGGTTGGGTCGATTTCCGGCCGGGTTCAAGGCGGGCTCGGTCCGATCTCCGGCAGCCAGGTCACGCTTTATGCGGCCGGGCAGAGCGCTTACAAAACAGGCGCGGTGGTCATGGGCACCGGGATCACCGACTCCGGCGGCAACTTCAGAATCGGATTCACTCCGCCGGCCAAGCACAAACTGCTCTATCTTGTGGCGGTGGGCGGCAACGGCGGCGCGGGCACCAACTCGGCCATCGGCCTGATGAGTGTGGTGGGTCTGTCCGACGCGCCGGCCAACCCGGTGACGCTCAACGAGTTGACCACGGTGGCGGGCGAGTGGGCTCTCGCGCAGTTCATCGATTCGACCGGGCAGCAGGCCGGCGCGCCGCCGAGCAACGTCACCGGCATCCTGAATGCCGCCGCACAGGCCGTCGACAACCTGGTCGATACGAGCACCGGCGAGCCGGCGATCCGTCTGCCCTCGGCATTGGAGTGTTCGAGCGGGCTGCCGCCGGTCAACTGTGACGGGCTCGATCGGCTCAATACGCTGGGCAATATAATCGCCGCCTGCGTCCAGAGTTCCGGGCCGAGCGGGAGTTTGCCGTCGTGCGCGGCGGCGACCGGCGCGTGCGACATTCTGCTGGCGTGCAGCGGTACGCCGGTGACTGGAACAGCGTTGCAGGCGGCTCATGCGATAGCGTTGAATCCGGCCGCCAACGTGAGCTATCTGTTTGCCGCCTCCCAGGGCGCGGTCGCGCCCTATCAGCCGGTTCTGATCTCGGCACCCGACGGATTCGAGATCGCGCTAAGCATCGATGCGGAGGAGACCGGCTTCAACTCTCCCATCAGCCTTGCGGTGGATCTTCCCGGTAACGTCTGGATCACCAATCCGGGTGCGGAATCCGTGATCAAGCTCAATGCGCTCGGGCGGTTCGTCGGTAATTTTCGGCCGCCCGGGTCAAATCTCGATGGGCCCTATGACGTGGCGATCAGCGCAAAGGGCGACGTCTGGGTGACGAATTCCGGCGCCGCCAGCGTCACCGAGCTCGACCAAGCCGGCAATCTGATAGCCGATCGGTCGCCGGCGGGCGCGGTGATCAACCAGCCCTACGGGATCAAGATTGATGCGGCCGATGATGTATGGGTCGCCAATTTGGCGAGCGACAGTGTCAGCGAACTGATCTCCGCCGGTGATTACGCGAACGGCGTCAACTTTGCTCCGATGGGCGCCGCCTTTAGCGAGCCGGTCCAAATCGATATCGACACCAGCGCCAACGTGTGGGTGACTAACTTCGCCAGTATGAGCGTAAGCGAGCTCACCGCGAGCAGCAGCTACGCTACCGGCCTTAATTTCGCTCCGGCGGGAGCTTCTTTCGCCTCGCCCCTTGGGCTGGGAGTCGACGCGTCGAGCAATGTCTGGGTGGCGAATGTTTCTGGCCTGAACGTCAGCGAACTTATCGCGAGCGGCGGCTACAGCACGGGCGCGAGCCTGTCGCCTGCCGCGGCCGCCTTGGACCGGCCGGCAGGTTTGAAAATCGACTCGTCGGGAAACATCTGGACGACCAATTTCGGCGGTGGCACCCTGAGCGAGCTTCTGGCGGGATGCTCGTCCGGAAGTTGCACCGGCCTGAATTTCAATCCGGCCGGGGCCGATATGAATTCGCCCTACGGCGTGACGGTCGACGCCTCCGGCAATGTCTGGGTTGTCAGTCCGGGCAACAATTCGCTCTCCGAGTTCATCGGGCTTGCGGCACCGACCGGCGTCCGCGTTCTCTGTCTTAAGCGTGGCCAGCCGGCTTCGTGTCTCCCGTAAGCTTCGGATGAGCCTTGGCTCGGGATGAGTCCTGAGCGGGACGATCGCACCCGGGACGGGGTGCGATCGCGCCATCCTTGCGGGCGGTGACAAGTTGGCGTGCCATGCGCCGACGCTCTGCGACGCGCGACGTACACCTCCAAAGAGACAAAGGTGTATCGAAATCGGGCGAGTGTGCCGATTAACCGCAAAAAAGCCGGACACCGTACGACTATCAACGGATGCCCGCGTCCATCATCTGCAAAGCGGAAGGATTCGTAGCGCAAAGGGCCAATGAAGTTGGGCTCGTGAACCCTCGCGATCTCGCTGGCGCGGTCTATGCTCCCGTATGTAATCCACGCTGGTTCGGCTTAGCCACGCATAGCAAATGGAGAAAAGGACAGGCTGAACTCTGCGAGGCGGATGTTCAGAACCTGCGCCCGGCTTTGCGATCTATCGGCGCGGCTTCGCATGTGGCGGCGGCCGGGATGTCGCGGCCGAACCGAGCGCGGGTTTGCCGCGAGAGTTTGCAGCGAGGGTTTACAATGTCCGAAGTATCATCACCGCTCATCAGTACGAGCACGGACGAGCAGGTCGCGTTTCTCAAGTCGATCCTCGAGAGCTCGACGGAGTATTCGATCGTCGCCAAAGACCTCGATGGAACGATCCTCGCGTGGAACGAGGGCGCCCGTCGCATTTATGGGTACGGGGCGAAGGACATAATCGGTCAGAACGCGTCGCTGCTGCATCATCCGGAAGATGTTGCGCAAGGCAAGCGCCGCGCAATCCTCGACGAGGTCCGCCGCAACGGCAAATGGTCGGGCGAGCTGCGACAGGTGCGTGAGAACGGCAGCACGTTCACGGCCCAGGTTTCGATCATGCAACGCTGCGATCCGCTGGGTGCGCCGCTCGGCTTCACCATGATCTCCCAGGACTTCAGGCAGGCGCACCGCATTCTCGACCAGCTCAAAGAGTCGCACGAATATAACCGGGGACTCATCGAATCGAACATCGACGCCCTGGTGGTCACCGACGCGTGCGGCGTCATCACCGACGTCAACCTCCAGATGTGCGCCGTTACCGGACTCGAACGGACCGAGTTGGTGGGCACGCCCTGCAAAGATTACTTCACCGATCCCAAGCGTGCCGCGGACGGCGTCCGGCTGGTTCTCGCCCAAGGTCAGGTGACCAACTACGAACTCACCATCCGGGCCAGGGACGGCAAGGAAACGATGGTGTCGTACAGCGCCATGACCTACCGCGGCGAAGACGGCCGACCACGCGGCGTGTTCGCCGCCGCCAACGATCTCACCGCCCGGAAGCTCATGGAGGAGCAGATTCGCAACCAGAACGACAAGCTTGCCGAGACCGCCGAGTTTCTCAATAACGTGCTCGAGAGTTCGACCGGGTATTCGATTATCGCGATGGATCTCGAAGGCAACGTGCTGGCCTGGAATGAGGGCGCCCGGCGCAATTACGGCTACACCGCCGAAGAGGTGGTCGGCAAGAAAGATTCCCGGCTCCTGCACACGGCGGCAGATATTCAATCCGGCAGGGTCGCGGCGCTGTTTGAAACCGCCACGCGTACCGGCAAGGCCGAAGGGGTCTTCGAACGGATCCGCAAAAACGGCAAACCCTTCACCGCCGCGGTTTCGATTACCCTGCGACGCGATGTCGTTGGCTCTCCAATCGGCTTCGTGCTCATCTCGAAGGACATCACCGATCAGAAGCGGCTCGAGGAGCAACTGCGGCGCAAGAACGAAGAACTCGAGGCGCAGAATAGCCGAGTGCAGGAGGCCAGCCGCCTTAAGAGCGAGTTCCTGGCCAACATGTCGCACGAGTTGCGCACCCCGCTCAACTCGATCATAGGCTTTTCCGAACTTATCCATGACAGCAAAGTCGGCAAGGTCACCGCCAGGCAGAAGGAGTATGTCGGCGATGTGCTTACGAGCGCCCGCCATCTGCTCCAGCTCATCAACGACGTGCTCGATTTGTCCAAAGTCGAATCGGGCAAAATGGAATTCTTCCCCGAGCTAATCGATCCCACGGAGCTGGTCCGTGAGACCCGCGACATCATGCGCACGCTCGTCGCCCGCAAGCGCTTGCATCTGCAGGTCGAGATCGATTCGAGCCTGAAGCCGATCGTCCTCGATCCCGGCAAGCTCAAGCAGGTGCTTTTCAATTTCCTTTCGAACGCCATCAAGTTCACTCCCGAAGAAGGGCACATGACCATTGCCATGCGGTCCGACGGCCTCGATGACTTCATCGTCGAGGTGCGGGACACCGGGATCGGCATCGAACCCGACGATATCGAGCGGCTGTTCGTCGAGTTCCAGCAGCTCGACGCCAGCGCCTCCAAGAAGTATCAAGGTACCGGCTTGGGCCTGGCGCTCACCAGGCGCATCGTCGAGGCACAAGGCGGCGAGGTCGGTGTCACCAGCGTCCCCGGCGAGGGCAGCGTTTTCTTTGCCCGCCTGCCGCGGATGCAGCCACGAGCGCCAATGTCCGGCGGCGGCCCCGCGATGCTTGTCCCCCGCGCGCTCGAAGCGGGCCGCAGGGTGGTCCTCGTGATTGAAGATAACGGCAGCGACCGCTCTTTCCTGATCGAGACGCTCGAGAGAGCCGGATATGCGGTCGAGGCTGCCGCCACGGGGGCCGACGCGCTCCGGATGCTCGTGGCTCGTCATTACGACGTGATCACCCTCGACCTGATGTTGCCCGACATGAGTGGGTGGGACATTCTGCGCCGCATCCGGGAAAGCGACACGAACCGTGAAGTCCCCGTAGTGATCGCCTCCGTGTTGGCCGATCAGGGTATTGGTGTTGGGTTTTCCATTCACGATTTTATCGAAAAGCCGATCGACAGCGCCCGGCTGCTCGAGACCCTCGACCGGGCCGGGGTCACGCCGCGCGAGCGATCTCGTGTGCTGCTGGTCGACGATGACGAGCAGGCCCTGAAACTTTACGAAGTTGCGGTCAGGGACGCGGGCTTTGCCACCGTCGCGTGCACCAGCGCCGAGGCCGCGCTAGGCGCCGTGGCCAAACAGGTTCCGGATCTCGTAGTGCTGGATCTCATCATGCCGGACATCGACGGCTTCGAATTCCTGCGCCGCTTCCGGGCGATGAAAGGCGCCCGGACCACGCCGGTGATTGTATTGACCGCCAAGGAACCGGCGCGCGATGAGCTTGAAGCGCTCAACGCTACCGCCCGCACCGTCGTGCGCAAAGGTGCCGGCTCGGTCGAGGCGCTGCTGACCGAAGTCAAAGCCGCGCTCGCGGTTGGCGATTGCGCGGCGGCGAACCCCGTCACGGCGCCCGGTGCCTTGATGAGCGAGCGCGCCGGTGGCGGCTCCGCTCCGCACGTGCTGGTGGTCGATGACGATGTCAACACCTTCAAATTGCTTGAACCGGTGATTCGCGAATGGGGTTATAAAACCATTTTCGCGAAAGGCGGAGCGATCGCACTGGGAATGCTCGAAAAGGAGAGTCCCGTCGCTCTGATCCTGGACCTGGTAATGCCCGCGATGGGCGGTCTCGAGTTCCTCAATCGGCTTCGCGCCGATAAGCGTTATCGTGACCTTCCGGTGATCGTGATGACCGCGAAAGACATCGGCTCCGAGGAGGCTGGCGAAATCGAAGCGCTCGCGAATTTTATCGTCCGCAAAGGGGCCGGCGGCAGCCTCGACCTGCTCGAGGCCCTGCACGACTGCGCGCCGGTCCCGGCCGCGATCCGCAAGGTTGCTTGATGAATCGCCCTTCAATCCTCATTGTCGACGACAACGCCTCCAACGTGAAGCTCATGGAAGCGACGCTCGATTCCGGCCTTTACGTCGTCAAGAGCGCATTGGATGCCGAGGAGGCCATTAAGATCCTCGAAACCTTCGAACCGCGTCTCATCCTGATGGACATTCAGCTGCCGGGAATGGACGGGTTGGAGCTGACGCGGCTGCTCAAGCGCGACCCGGCGCGTCGCCACATTGTCGTGATCGCGCTGACCGCCTATGCCATGAAGGGCGATGAGGAGAAAGCGCTTGCGGCGGGCTGCGACGGCTATATCACCAAGCCGATCGACACCCGATCGCTGTCCGATCTGATCGACCGGCATCTCGATAAGGGGACGCCGTTGAAGTCGGCAAGTGCCGCCGGTCGCGGTAACGGATAACCAGGAGACGGTTTGCGCCATGGGCGGGCAATCCGCCGTGCATCGACATCGTCAGGAGGTAGAGCACGTTGGCATTCGTAAGCAATAAATCGGGTCACTGGTTTCGCTCGCTTATCGAATCGACCGCCGAACCGATTACCATCATCGCTCTCGGCAGCGGCCGCATCGTCGATGTCAATTCGGCCTTCAGTGAAGCGACGGGGTTTGGGCAGGATGAAACTATCGGCAGGACGCCGGCCGAAATGGGCTTCCTCGATAATCCGTCCGCCTACGATCGCCTGCTACGAGCCCCCGCCGGCGAAAAAATTGGTGAATTGGAGTTCCACACCCGCGACGGAGAGTCGCGCATTGCGCAAATCAGCCGGATGGCCATCGAAGTGGCGGGCCAGGCCTGCCTCATCGTCATCTGGCGCGACATTACCGAGCGCAAGCAGTTCGAGAACGATATCGTTCGGGCGCGCGACCTGGCGCTCGAGGCGGCCCAGCTCAAAAACGATTTTCTTTCCAACGTCAGCCACGAACTGCGCACCCCGCTCAACGGGATCATCGGTCTATCGGAGTTGCTCGTCGGCACCTCGCTGACCAGTGAGCAGCGTGAATACGCAAATACGATCGAGAAGAGTTCGGTGATTCTGCTCAGGTTGGTCAGCGACATTCTGGATTTCTCGACCGCGTCCAGCGGCCAGCTTCGCCTCGAGCGGATCGGCTTCAGTCTGCCCGACGTGATCGAAACGGCGGTTTCCCTCTACGCCGCGCTGGCGGCAGGCAAGGGCCTGAAGCTGGTTTCTTACGTCGATCCCGCAATCCCCGACAACCTGATCGGCGACCCGTGCCGGATGGGCCAGGCCCTGAGTAATCTTCTCGATAACGCCATGAAATTCACCCATTCCGGCACCGTGACGGTGCGCGCGCTGGCGGTAAAGTTCAGCGACGATTCAGCGGTTGTGCGCTTTGAAGTGCGGGATACCGGTATCGGCATCAGCCCCGCCGACCAGTACCGGGTGTTTCAGCCGTTCACCCGGGCCGATGGCTCGACTACCCGCAAGTACGGCGGCACCGGTCTCGGTCTCGCCATTTGCGCCAGGCTGGTCAATGCGATGGACGGAGAGATCGGGGTACTCAGTAGTCCGGGCCACGGTTCGGTGTTTCACTTTACCGCGCGCTTTGGCCTGGCGCGCTGCGACTCCGATCGAAGTGGCTTGAGCGCTCCGGAGGATACGCCACGGCTGGCCGCGTTCGGCGCCGATTGCGTCGGGGCGGCGGAGCCCGATACCCAATCGGAGCGCGCACGCGCGCGCATCCTTATCGTCGATGATAACCTCACAAACCAGGTGGTATTGCGGCGACAACTCGATAAGCTCGGCTATATACATGTGACTACGGTCGATAATGGACTGGAAGCTTTGAAGATTCTCGCCGAACGATCGTACGATATCGTGCTGATGGATTGCCTGATGCCCGTGATGGATGGCCGCGAGGCCACCGCGCTGCTTCGCCAACGTGAGCGGGGCGACGAACATACCAGGATCATCGCCGTGACCGCCAAGGCGACGCTCGACGACTGCGGGATCTGTCTGAACTGCGGCATGGACGACTACATCGCCAAGCCCGTCCGGCTCGAAGCCCTTGCGGCCGCGCTCGAACGCTGGCGGTCAATGAAGGCGCCGGCTCGAATAGCCGGGCAGCCATCGTCAGCGATCCGCACTGAGTCCGCGCTCGGCAAAGCCATCCAGGCTGGTTGACTCAAGTCCGATTCCCCGGTCCCGGGTGAGGCCAGATGGCCTTTGCTTTTATTCGCTATTTGCCGATGGGCGGATAATCGCCGGTTGGAGCCTCAGTTGGCCCGAGCACTGCGATCCCATCGGCCGTTTCGAGCTCGGTATGTGAGCCCTCGACGGTGATGATAGGCCGTTCGTCGAGATTTTCCACACGGTCTCCCAGCGCCGGATAAACAGTGATGCGATCGATTTCTGGCTTTGCGCTCGAGTCCAATGCGATAGACATCGGCCGGCTTATCCTCGTGTCGGCGCCTCCCCTGATGGTGGCGAGCGGCTTGACATTGCCGCTGCGCGCCGGCGGATAAACGGTCACCGTTCCGAGGTCCCCGTTCCAGAGTCCGGTATTCGCTACGTAGATGTTCCCCTTGGGATGAAACCTCGCGTCCTAACGAAACCAGACCATCGTTTGTGAATAGATGTCGTCATTCGAGTCCAGCGCCACACCCTGCGGATTCCCGAGTTCGGTCTGGTCTCCGCTGATAGTGGCAATCGGCGCGGCGTCACCATTGCTGCCGGCGGCATAAACCTGGATGCTGCTCGAAGAGGGGAGTTTGCTCGGATTCACAACATAAATCCGTCCCTTCGAATCCAACGCGATACCGGCCGGGGAAGAAAGTTTGGTTTTGGGTCCGCCGATGATCGCGATTGGCGCGATGTCGCCGTGACCGCCCGCAGGATACACATTGACGCTGCCCGGAAATTTGCCGCCGCCGTTGGCTACATAAATCCTGCCGCTGGGATCCAGCGCGATGGCGGAGCAGTCGCGGAGCCCCGTTTTCGCTCCGCTGATTGTCGCGAATGGGGCGACATTGCCATCGGCGCCGGTTGCGTAAACCGTAATGCTGCCCGCGAAATCGGGAGCGAACCCCGAGTTCGCGACATAGATCTTGCCGCTTGCATCGAGAGCGATGCCCTCCGGCCACTCGAGCCGCGTATTTCCGCCGCGTATCGTAGCGATCGGCGGCGGATTCGCGTCGGCTCGACAGAATGGGGCGGGTTTAGCAACTTTATTGGCGCGCCGACCTGATCGGCGTATCGGACTCATCACCGTTTGTTAGCGGACTGCGAGCGTGCTTAAAGGCGCCTATCCCGCCGGCTACCCGATGAGACGGGGGACGGACCACGCCGGATCCGAATTGCAGGGGGATGCGAGAGGGACATTAGTTTTGATAGCGTGAGCGACTCATCGGCAAGAGGCCCTGCGATGTTCGAAGATGGTGCTCGGCGCGTAAAAGGCCGCGGCTTTTTGCGGACCGTGAAAAGAGCGATGTTTGCGTTGGGCCTGCTCGCGCTCTCGATGACGTCCGGATGCTTCATGGCCGCGATGTCGCTAGCGCCGATGGTTTTAAGGGCGGTGGGCTCCGGAATCTCCTCTTCCGCGCGCGCCGCCAAAAAGGATCAGCTCGCACAGGATCCGGAAGTTTGCAACATGGGCGAGCGTCCGTTGCCGCGGCTTATCGAGATTAGGACGGACAAGCTGGGCACGACGATGTACCGGCCGCTCAACCTGGCCGGGGCCGCGACCGACCCGCAAGCGCAGCGGCAGACAGTTGGCCAGATCGACGGCCTGGGTGCATGGCGAGACATGGGAGACCTTGCTCGCATGCACTTCCAACCGCCTCTTCAAAGCCATCTCACGCCAGGCTCGGTCATTTTTCTCGCGTATGCACCGACCCAGGCGCACGATGCGGCCGAGCGGAGCCAGCTCGACGCGCTCAACCAGGACTTCGGACCCATTTCCGGGATTTTCGATTGGGACAACCGGGCTTTCCTCTACTCGGCCGTTCGCCAACTACCGTGTGAATCTTCGCGACTCGGACCTACGCAAGGTTTGGGAGGACCCGCGCGCCCTGATTCTCCCGAACAGCCGGAAGTTCCCCATTAACGCGGTACGTTTCGCTGCCGAACCAGCCGGCTTCGTGAACCGCTACGAGTGAGCCCCTTCGATGACGAAGATGCTCACACTCTCGCATGGAAGGGCACGATCGGGGCGCGACAAGGACATGGAGACGAAGAAATCGGGGAAGGCTTTGCGAGTTAGAACTTGTGCCAGTAGGAGTTTTCGCGTGCCCCGGCCGGGAATCGAACCCGGACTTGAGGTTCCGGAGACCTCCGTGATGTCCTTTTCACTACCGGGGCGTGTCGACTGACGGCAGGCCCAGAAGGTATCTCAGGCGCGCCACTCTAACAAGCGCCGTCGCGCCGACGTCCCGTCAGGGGACGCCGGTCCCCTCCAGTTGGACTCCTTGATCCTTGGTCGAATCGGTCGTCACCGTCAGCTTGCCTATCACATGTACGGCGGCCGTCGGGTTGAAGGCGACATCGATGGTGCAACTCTGGTTATACGTCAGCGTCGCCCCGGTGCAGAGATCGTTGCTCACGGCGAATCCGGTGCTCGGCGCTACGCTAATCACCGACGCGACGGCGCCGGTGAGGTTGGTCATCTTCAGAAACTTGGGCGTGCTCGTCGTGTTAACCTTGACTTTGCCGAAGGCCAGCGGACGCGGCACAAAGGCGAGCGTGCCCGGTACGCCGGTGCCCAGGAGCGCGACGTGCTGGGGAGAGAGGCTCGAATTGTCCTCGATTGTGAGTTTGCCGCTGTACGCGCCGACCGCATCGGGAGCAAACCTGACCCGGAGCGTGCAGTTCTGACCCGGTCTCAGCAGCGTCTCGCAGACCCGCGGATTCACGATTTGGCGGACGACCGGAGCGGCTTACGGACCGACCTGGACGCATCCGCCGGCGTGATTGTCGAACTCCTGCTGCAGCAGATAGAAGTTGCCGTTCCACATCTCGTCGGCCGCGCTAGAGTCCCACGTGAGCGTGCCGTAGTTGTAAGCGCACAGGTCGCCAATCTCATTGCCGGAGTTTGTGTACCAGGCGTTGAGCAGCGGATCCGTGATCGCCTCCGTCAGCTCGTGACTGGCAATAGTCGCGGCGTCGTCCGCCACGGGATCGCCGTTGGGTGATGGGGCGCCCGGACCCTGGCATACACTGATCTCGGCGTAAGGCTCGTTCGAATAGATGATGACGCCCGCCGCGGTTTGGTCAAAACCGTGGTAGGCACAGTAAAAGGTGTACGAGCAGTGTATTGAATCGAGGCATGAGCCCTCGCCGCTCGAGGTGAAGAGCAGGAACATATGCTTGAGCCCAATCGGCCACCCCTTAAGGGCGACGACCTTCCGGATCTCTTTGCGGATCTGAAGGTCCGTCAGGCAGTTGCCCGGGGTTGCGGAATCCACGCACCCCGAAGCGGGATAGGGCGAGGTGTCGAGTGCGGCGCCGCCGAACTTGCCGGTATTTTGGATATAGGTCGGTGTTCCGCCGAGGGTGTTGTAGTACTGGGTATTGTTGTTGTCGATTCCATGCGCCGGGTAATCCGCCAGGAACCTCCTGATTATGGGCCGGTAGGATGCTGACATGCTCGTCGGCGCGCCGCTCTGCAAGCTTAGCGGAAGCCAGAATATGGCGTAGGTCGTGACGCTCGACATGGTCTGGCCGCCCGAGTGATAGACGAGCGGGCCGGAGTCGGAAGGAACAGGGCCAAGTGCACCTGAGCCTGCTGCGCTCACTGTGGGAAAAACGTGAACCAGGCTGTCGCCGCTGGATAGGGTCAGTGGCGATAGATTCTGATCGGCTTGATTCTCCTGAGCTTTAGCATTCGCCCGCCAAAGCGGAGTCATCGCCAGGCCGAGCGCCGCAAGGCTCGCGATAAACCTTGTAAACCTTCTCATGCTCCCTCAGTTATCTTACTAATGCGCGAAACTCTTCATAGGTATTTAGTGAGATATTAAGTTACTATAAGGTGTTATTTTTAATGAGACAAGCTCTTTTTTTTAATGTTTAATCCAATTTTGCGACGTGTAGCAAAATAGATCTGGTCACAGGGGCACAAGCATAAGCCTTTTACGTGCCGTGTTCGGCCCAGATTCGTTTGTCGAGACTTATACGGTCTTTATGGCGCGCTATCCGCGTCGGGCGGAGCTATCGATCCGACGGCGGCGCCGTCGATCCACCGAAAGCATCGCTCTGGCGGCGGCCAGCATATGCCAGTGATTTGTTACGGGAAGGGGAAGGGCGCGTTACGGGGCGGTGCGACCCTCGGCCTCGCGACGATCCGCCTCCGGCCAGGCCTTCGCGATCGTCTCGCGCATCGCGCGATGCAGCTTGCCATTGCTCGCGAGGATCTTGCGCGCTTCGAGATCCAGCTTCGATCCGTCGAGATTGGTGACTCGGCCCCCCGCCTCGGCGACGATCAGCGCCCCGGCCGCGACATCCCATGGCCGCAGACCGAATTCCCAGAACGCGTCGACCCGCCCGCAGGCGACGTAGCAGAGATCCAGCGCCGCCGAGCCCGTGCGGCGCACGCCCTGGGTGCGCATCATGAAGGCCTCCCAGAAGGTGAAGTAAAAGTTGCGTCGCTCGCGCCGGTCGTAGGGGAAACCGGTTGCCAGCAGGGAAAGGTCGAGCGCCGGCGTCGCGCTCACGTGGATCGGCCGCGCATTGAGCCGCGCGCCGCGACCGCGCGCCGCGACGAACAGTTCGCGCTTGAGCGCGTCGAACACCACCGCAAGCTCGATCCGTCCGCGGCGCTCGTAGGCGATCGAAACGCAGAACTGCGGAAAGCCGTGCGCGAAGTTGGTGGTGCCGTCGAGCGGGTCGATAATCCATCGATGCTCGCTTTGCCGCGCATTCGCACCGCTCTCTTCGGCGAGGATCGCGTGGTCCGGGAAGGCATGGCTGAGGGTCTGAATGACCGCCTGCTCGGATTCCCGGTCGGCCTCGGTCACGAGGTCGATCGCGTTGGTCTTGCGGCTGACCTTGATGCGGCTCAGGCGCCGCAGATGGATCCGGCCGGCGGCACGTGCGGCGCGCAAGGCCGCCTGCTCGAGTTTGGCTGGTATGGCGGAGGATTTACTGCGCATCGCGACTGGACGTTATTCGAGCCGGATGCCGTTATCCAGCGCGTGGCGTGAGCGGCGCGCGCGTAAATCCACAACGGGGCTTCAGTCGGCGGCGCTGGCGGCGCCGGCCGCGGGCGCCAGCAGACGCTGCGCGTAGGGCATGATGGTCGCGAACAGATCGACGCGCGAATCCAGCGTCTTGCCGAGCCCGCTCAGCAGGCCCATCACGCGCGTCACCAGCAATACGTCGGCCGGAACCTCGACGATCGGATTGACTCGGAGCGCGCGCGGCAGCTCTTCGGAAAATTCCTCGATCAACTGTTTGTCGGCGTAGGCGCGGCCGCGCCGCACGGTGTTGCCCAGCAAGAGGTTGGCCAGGGTTATCAGGGTTTCGGGCGAGCCGTCGCGGGTGCGAAAGCCGAGCTGCTCGAAGGCGGCGGCGATACCTTCGTTGTCCGCGGTGAGGATCGAAAACGTCAGTCGCACGATGCCGTCGCGGAAGCGCGGCGGAAAATCCTTGGCCAGACCGAAGTCGAGCAGCACCAGGCGCGGCCCCGGCTGCACCATCACGTTGCCCGGATGCGGGTCGGCGTGAAAGAAGCCGTCGCGCAGCACTTGCTCGCAGAACACCTCCATCAGCTTCTGCGCCACCGCGTGTTTGTCGATCCCGGCGCGGTCCAGCGCGGCGACGTCGGTTATTTTGATGCCTTCGATCAGTTCCATCACGAGCACGCGGCGCGTGCTGAATTCGCGATACACGCGCGGCACCACGACGTCGGCGCGGGCGACGAGGTTGCGTGCGATGGTTTCGCAGTTGTCGGCCTCGTGCTCGAAGTCGAGTTCCATCGGGATGTATTTGAACGCCTCGCGCATCAGGACCCGGAAGTCGAAGTCGTGCTCGAGCCACGCCAGTACGCGCAGGATGACGGCGAGGTTGCGGAGGTCGGCGCGCACGAGGCCCTCGATGCCCGGATATTGGACCTTGACCGCGCATCGCCGGCCGTCGAGCAGGCGCGCCGCGTGAACCTGCGCGAGCGAGGCCGAGGCAATCGGTTGGGGATCGAACTCGGCGAACACCGCGCCCAGGGGGCGGCCGAGTTCGCGCTCGACGCGCTCGCGGATCACGGCGAAAGGGCGCGGCGGCACGCGGTCGTGCAATCCGGAGAGCGTGCTTATCCAGGCGTCGGGCAGAACGTCGGCGCGCGTGGCGATGAACTGGCAGGCCTTGATGAGCATCCCCTGCAGCCGCACCGCCGAGCGATAGAGCGAGCGCGCCGCGCGGCCGTCCTGACGCCGATAGCGTTCCTCCTTGCGGGCGTCGCCGGCGATCCGCGCCCAGAGCTGGATCGATTTGTAGCCCGCGTAGATCGTCGCCGCGACCCAGGCGACGCTGACGAAGCGCCAAGCGCGCACGAGCCGGCCCGGCTCGGGTTCGGGCGCGCGCCCGAGCCCTCCCGGAGCGGGTTTGACAGTAGGTATTCGCGCCTCGTCGGCGTAAAGTGGTCGATTCACGCGGCAACTTCCGGATGGCCGATTGCTCCCCGCGGATCGGGGAGCCTGGCAAGAGTCTAAAGGATGTCGGCCGGGCAGCGAAACGCCGAGGACGGGCCAGTGGCAGGCATGAACCCAGATGATGGCAACGGCGCGGCGCTGCGCGACATCACACGGCGCTACTACGCGATGTGGTGGGGGTACGCGTTCGCCGGCGGCTTTTTGTACGGCGTCTATCCGCTGTTTCTGCGCTCGCGCGGCCTGGACCAGTTCGAGATGAACGCCGTGCTGGCGTGCTACTTCGTCGTGATGTTCCTGACCGACGTGCCGACGGGCGCGTTCGCCGACGCGATGGGCCGGCGGCGCTCGTTCATCCTGGGCTGCGGGGTGCGCGTAACCGCCTTCATGGTCTATTTTTTCGCGCATCATTTTCTGGTCTTCGTGATAGCCGAGTGTATCGACGGGGTTGGCACGACGCTGTGCAACGGCGCGATCGACGCGTGGGGCGTCGATGCGCTCGACGCGGCCGGGTTCGCGGGGCTCAAAGACCGGCTCTTCTCGCGCATTTCGCAACTGACGAACTTTGGCTTCATGGGCGCCGCGATAATCGGCGCCTACGTTGCCGACTTCAACATCGCGCTGCCCTGGATGCTGGGCGCGGCGGGCTACTTGCTGGCCGGCGTGGCCGCGGCCTACCTGATGCGCGAAGATCATCGGGCGCAAGCGCTGCGCTCGGGCGCGGTGCGGATTAAGCTCGGCGGCCTTTTCCCCCACGTGGCAGCGCGGGTCAAGACCGGTCTGCGCCAGGGCTTTCGGAGTCGCACGGTGCTGATGCTCTCAAGTGCGAGCGCGCTGACGTTCGCGGCGTGGGCGCCGTACTGGCTGGAATGGCCGCAGCTTTTCAACGACCGCTACGGGGTCGGAATCTGGATCGTCGGATGGCTCTATTGCCTGTTCACGGTGGCGCGGATGGTTGGCGCCGAGGCGGTGGTGCGGTTCGGTATCGACGCGCGGGACCGCGGTGCGCGGCTTGCCGCATTGGTCACGGGCGCGAGCGCGCTGCTGTTCGTGGGCGGCGCGATGGCTCATCGGCCGACCGTCGCACTCGTGAGCCTGTTCGCGATGAACCTGTGCGCGGGCGCGATGGAACCGCTGACGCATAGCTGGTTCAACGAACATATCGAGGCCGACGATCGCGCGACGCTGCTGAGCTTCAACAGCACCTTTTCGACCATGGGCGGTTCGCTCGGACTGCTTGCCGGCGGCCACGTGGCTGACGTTTTCGGAATTCCCGCGGCGTGGGAGATGGGCGCTTTGATCCTGCTCGCCGCGGCGCCGTGCTACTGGGCGATTCGCCATGTGAGCGCGCCTCTCGCCGCCGCGTCGGCCGTTTCGTAGGCCGGTGGCGCGCGCGTTCGCGAGGCGCTTGCATCCGGGCGGCCTCTCTTGCGGCCACTTGGCGTCTCGGGTTCAAATATAGCGAAATCGCGCCGCCGAATCAGGAAATCACCTATGCCTTCGCCCAGAGTCGTCATGGCCGGAACCGGATTTACCGCCGTACGGCAGTTCCTGATCGAGGCGTTACCCGACGCGCAGCTCGATCAGGTGGAAGTGGCGACGCTGCGCGCGAAGGGCCACGCCGCGGACGTGCTCTTGCCGGCGATGTCGCGTATCGACGGCGCGCTGATGGATCGGATCGAAGGTCTGCGCCTGATCCAGCAATGGGGCGCGGGCCTCGAGGGCGTCGACGTCGCGGCGGCGACGGAGCGCAAAATTGCGGTCGCCAACGTGCCCACGCCGGGCACCGGCAATGCGGAGTCGGTCGCCGAGTGGTGCGTGATGGCGGCGATCGCGATCAGCCGGCGGCTTCCGCTGGCGCAACAGAACATCCGCGCCGGAGGCACCTGGGGCACACCGCTTGGGCGGGCGCTGATGGGCCGCACGGCGGGAATCGTCGGCCTGGGCGGTATCGGGCAGGCGCTGGCGTCGCGGTTGCGTCCGTTCGGGATGCGATTGATTGGCTTGCAGCGCCGCGCCGAGCCAGCGCTCGCCGAGCGCCTGGGGCTGGAGTGGGTGGGTGGGCCGGAGCGGCTCGATGAATTGTTGCGCCGCAGCGACTACCTGTTTCTCTGCGTGCCGCTGAGCGAGCATACCCGCCAGATGATCGATGAGGCCGCGCTCGCGAAGCTGCCCGCACAGGCTTGTATCATCAACGCCGCGCGCGGCGGCTTGCTGAGCCACGCGGCGCTGCTGAGCGCGCTCGCCGCCGGGCGCCTGATCGGCGCCGGGCTCGACGTATTCGAGCAGGAGCCGCTCGATCCCGCCTCGCCGCTGCTCGGCCGCGCCGACGTCGTTGCCACGTCCCATATCGCCGGCGTCACCGACGTCTCCTACCGCGGCATCGCGCGCGGCGTCGTCGCCAACATCGTGCGTATTCTGGCCGGACAGGCGCCGCACAACTGCGTCAACCGGGAGGCGCTGAGTTTCCGAGCGCCCTGATCCCGCTGCAGTTAGCCTCCATGACCTCTCCCCAACCCTCTCCTTGGACAAGGAGAGGGGGTCAGAAGGAACCGCGCCAGCAACCTCTCGCTTTATATGGAGGGCCAGGCGGAAGCGCATAAGTGACCTCTCCTTGTCCAAGGAGAGGTCGCCGCGAGCATCGCGAGCGGCGGGAGAGGTCAGCCTGGGCTGCGCTGCATCAGAGCCACGTACCCGAGGCCACTAGCGGCGGGGCGCGCGGTCGGTTACAAAATAAGCTCCGGGTGCGGGCTGGCCGCACCCGCAAGCTCGCACGGCGCACAATGGATTTTCCCAGAATAAAACGGCTGCCACCTTACGTTTTTAATGCGATCGGTGAACTGTGTCTGAAGGCCCGGCGCGAGGGCGAGGACATCATCGACTTCGGCATGGGCAATCCCGATGCGGCAACGCCTGCGCATATCGTGGCCAAGCTGGTCGAGGCCGCGACCAAGCCGCCCAACCATCGCTACTCGGTCTCGCGCGGCGTGTACAAGCTGCGCCTGGCGATCACCGACTGGTACCGCCGCCGCTATGGGGTCGAGCTGGATCCCGACTCCGAAGCGATCGTCACGATCGGCTCGAAGGAGGGTATCGCGCATCTGGCGCTCGCGATCCTCGACCAGGGCGACGTGGTGCTGGCGCCGACTCCGACCTACCCGATTCATCAGTACGGATGCATCATCGCGGGCGCGCAGGTGCAGGGCGTGCCGATCAGCCGCGGCGAGGACTTTTTCGACGCGCTGATGGCGGCGGTCAGCCGATGCTGGCCGCGACCCAAGCTGCTGGTGATGAACTTCCCGCACAACCCGACCGCGGCGACCGTCGACCTCGGCTTTATGAAGCGGGTGGTCGAGTTCGCGGGCGAGCAGGGAATCCTGGTGGTCCATGACTTCGCGTACGCCGACCTGTGTTTCGACGGTTACCAGGCGCCATCGATGATGCAGGTGGCGGGAGCGCGCGAGGTCGGGGTCGAATTTTTCACGCTTTCCAAGAGCTACAACATGCCGGGATGGCGCGTGGGCTTCGCGGTGGGCAACCGCGAGATGATCGCGGCGCTCGGACGGCTCAAATCGTACTTCGACTACGGAATGTTCGCGCCGGTGCAGGTCGCGGCGATAGCGGCCCTCAACGGGCCGCAGGAGTGTGTGGGCGAGATCGCCGGGCTCTATCGCAGCCGGCGCGACGTGCTGGTCGACGGGCTCAACCGCGCCGGATGGCCGGTCGAGAAGCCGCGCGCCACGATGTTCGTGTGGGCGCCGATTCCCGCGCCCTTCCGTGAGATGGGCTCGCTGGAGTTTGCCAAGTTCCTGCTCGCCGAGGCCAAGGTCGCGGTTTCGCCCGGCGTCGGCTTCGGCGCCGACGGCGACGGTTTCGTGCGCTTCGCACTTATCGAGAACGAGCATCGCACCCGCCAGGCGATTCGCGGAATCCGTCATGCGCTGCGCATGGCGCCGGCCGGGATGCGTCCGCGCGTCGCGGCCGCGGGCTCCTAGAGCGCACCCCGATTGTGTTGCGAAGCGGTGCACCGTTGAAACCGGTACGGGTAGCCCTGCTCGGATGCGGCACGGTGGGCGAGGGCGTGGTCAAGCTGATGCGGCGCAACGCCGCGCTGTTCGAGCGCAAGCTTGGCGCTCCGCTGGAACTGGCCGGTGTCGCCGATCGCAGCCTGAGACCCATTCCGGCGCTTGGGCTGACCGCGAAACTCATCACCCGCGACGCCGCCGCGCTGGTCGTGCGTGCGGACGTCGATATCGTGATCGAGCTGTTCGGCGGAATCGAGCCCGCGCGCGCGCTCATCCTGAAGGCGCTGGCGGCGGGCAAGGACGTGGTCACCGCCAACAAGGCGCTGCTGGCGGAACACGGCGAGCGGATTTTCGCAGCCGCGGCGCAGGCCGGGATGGCGATCGGTTTCGAGGCGAGCGTCGGCGGCGGCGTGCCGATCATCCGCACCCTGCGCGAAGCGCTCGCCGGCGATCGCCAGCGCGCGGTGTATGGAATCGTCAACGGGACCTGCAATTCGATCCTCACCATGATGACCGAGCAGGGCGCCGAGTTTTCCGAGGCGCTGGCCGAGGCGCAGCGCACGGGCCTGGCCGAAGCCAATCCCGCCCTCGACATCGAGGGCCACGACGCAGCGCACAAGCTCTGCCTGCTGGTGACGCTGGCTTTCGGCGCGCTGCTCAAGCCGCCGCAGGTCCACACCGAAGGCATCGGCCGTATCACGCAGGCCGACATCGCCTACGCGCGCGAGTTGGGCTTTACGATCAAACTGCTCGCGATCGCCAAGGAAGACGACGGCATGATCGAGGCTCGCGTGCACCCCACGATGATCCCGACACGCCATCTGCTGGCCGGCGTGGGCGGCGCGTTCAACGCGATTTACATCCACGGCGAAGCGCTGGGTTCGACCATGTATTTCGGCCTGGGCGCGGGGCAGATGCCGACGGCGACGGCCGTGATGGCCGACGTGCTCGAAATCGCGCGAGCGCGGACCGCCGGCGGCGGCGCGCGCGGCCATGCCCTGGGCTATCCGATGGCCTCGATGGTGCGCGCCCGTGTCAAGCCGATGGACGGCGTGCTATGCGAATACTACCTGCGTTTCGAGGCGCGCGATAAGCCGGGCGTGTTGGGCGCGATCGCCTCGGTGCTCGGGCGCAATGGAATTTCGATCGCCTCGGTAATTCAGCAGGGGCGCGGCGTGGAGGGCACGGTGCCGGTGATCATGCGGACGCACGAGGCGTACGAGCGCAATCTCAAGCGCGCGCTGGCACGCATCAAACGCCTCCATACGGTGAGCGGCACGCCCGCTTTTATCCGAATCGAGGAGCGGCTGTAGCGCGATGACCCGTGGCAAGCAAAACGGTTCGGCCGCAGCGCCCGTCCGTCTGACGCGATGGCCGGGGCTTATCGAACATTACCGCCGCTTCCTGCCGGTGGACGCCGGCACGCCGGTGGTCACGCTCAACGAGGGCAATACGCCGCTTATAGAGAGCTCTGAAATCGCCTCGCGGCTTGGCCATGAAGTAAAGTGTTACTTGAAGTTCGAAGGCGCCAACCCGACCGGATCTTTTAAGGACCGCGGGATGACCGTGGCGATGAGCAAGGCGCTCGGCGAGGGCGCGCGGATTGCCATCTGCGCCTCGACCGGCAACACCGCGGCCTCGGCCGCGGCCTATGCGGGGCGGGCCGGGATGCGCGCGTTCGTGCTGATTCCCAAAGGCGCGGTCGCGCTGGGCAAGCTCTCGCAGAGCGTGATGCATGGCGCGGGCGTGATCGAGGTAATCGGCAACTTCGACATTTGCTTGAAGGTAGTGCGCGACGTTGCGGAGAGCGACCCGGTGGGAATCCGCCTGGTCAACAGCGTCAACCCGGACCGCATCGCCGGCCAGAAGACCGCGGCCTTCGAGGTCTGCGATCAGCTCGGCGACGCGCCGACGCATCAGTTTTTGCCGGTCGGCAACGCGGGCAATATCACCGCCTATTGGGCCGGCTACAAGGAATACGCGAGCAACGGGCTCTCGGCGCGGCTGCCGAAGATGATGGGCTACCAGGCGGCCGGGTCGGCGCCCATCGTGCTCGGCCATCCGATCGACGACCCGCACACGGTGGCGACCGCGATCAAAATCGGCAATCCGGCGAGCTGGAAGAGCGCCGAGGCCGCGCGTGACGAATCCGGCGGGACCATCGACCTCGTAACCGACGCGGAGATTCTCGCCGCGTACCGCCTGATCGCCGCGCACGGAGTTTTCGCCGAGCCGGCGTCGGCGGCTTCGGTGGCCGGCGCGCTCAAGTACGCCGCGACCGGCGGGCTTCGGCCGGGCTCGGTGGTGGTGTGCACGCTCACGGGCCATGGCCTCAAGGACCCCGACACCGCGCTAAAGAATCTCAACAACACGATCGTGGTCGAACCCGACGTCGGCAAGGTGCTGAAAATCCTCCAGGGCGGGTGAGGCCTTGGCGACGGCAGGGAACCTCGTTGGGGAAATCGCTCTTTTGCCACGGCCAACACGAACGGTAGGCGCGACGGCGGAGCGCCGGCGCGAGTGTTGGTGAACAAGCGAGTGCCGGAGAAAAGAATGAAGTGCGTCATTATCCTTTTTACGCCCTCGCCCCCTTGGGGGGAGAGGGTCAGGGTGAGGGGGTAAGTTAGCGGCGACCATGAAGTACGTGATCATCCACGGCGACGGAATGGCGGACTGGCCGTGCGACGAACTGGGCGGCAAGACCCCGCTGGAAGCGGCCAACAAACCCAACATGGACCTGCTCGCGACGCGCGGCGAACTCGGCCTGGTCGCGACCATCCCGGCCGGGATGCCTTCGGGTAGCGACGTAGGCACGATGACGATGCTCGGTTATGACCCGGCGCGCTATCATACCGGACGCGCGCCAATCGAGGCGGCCAGCCAGGGAATCGAGCTTGCGCCCGATGACGTCGTGTTCCGGATGAACCTGGTCTCGCTCAAGCCGGGCGCGGACGGCGCTCCGCTGATGGACGACTTCACTTCGGGCCATATAACGACCGAAGAAGCCGCGGCGATCGTCGCCGACCTGCGCGCGCAGCTTGCCGGCGACGGAATCGAATTCCATAACGGTGTCAGTTATCGCCATCTGATGGTCTGGCACGGCGGACCCATCGCGACGCATCTGACGCCCCCGCATGACATCACCGGCAAGCCCGCCGGACCGCATCTGCCGCAAGGCGAAGGCGCCGAGCGGTTGCGCACGATCATGGATCGCGCGGCGGTGATTCTGCGCGAGCATCCGGTCAACCGCGCGCGGATCGCCACCGGCAAGCCGGCTGCGACCTCGGTGTGGTTTTGGGGGCAGGGCAGGCGCCCCGCGGTGCCGACGCTGAAAGAGCGCTTCGGCGTCGAGGGCTCGGTCATCTCGGCGGTCGACCTGGTCAACGGACTGGGACGACTCGCGGGTCTGGAGCGGGTAACGGTGCCCGGCGCGACCGGCTTTCTCGATACGGATTACGCGGCCAAGGCGCGTTACGGACTTAAGTCGCTCGAGCGTCGCGATTTCCTGCTGTTGCATATCGAGGCGCCCGACGAGGCCGGCCATATGGGGCGCGCGGATCTGAAGCGCGAGGCGATCGAGCGTATCGACGAACTGATCATCGGTCCGCTGTTGCGCGACCTGCCGGCGCTCGGCGATTTTCGCCTGCTGCTGATGCCCGACCATGCCACGC
>Ga0307373_10004340_pt1 | contig 23946 bp, 19 predicted proteins | sample OX2MG_FD_202534 | JGI IMG/M metagenome (GOLD analysis project Ga0307373, IMG submission 202534) | Soil microbial communities from Risofladan, Vaasa, Finland - OX-2 | ecosystem: Environmental > Terrestrial > Soil > Coastal area > Acid sulfate soil | place: Finland: Risofladan, Vaasa | collected... | reverse complement strand
GCTGCGGCTCAAGTATCGCTACCTCGATCTGCGCCGCCCCGCCATGCAGCGCAACCTCCGCACTCGCCATCAGGCGGTCCGCGGGGCGCGCGAGTTCCTCGACGGGCAGGGCTTCGTCGAGATCGAAACCCCGATCCTGTGGCGCGCCACGCCCGAAGGCGCCCGCGACTACCTGGTGCCGAGCCGCGTCAACCCGGGCCGCTTCTATGCGCTGCCGCAATCGCCGCAGCTGCTCAAGCAAATCCTGATGGTCTCCGGGTTCGACCGCTATTACCAGATCGCGCGATGCTTTCGCGACGAAGACCTGCGCGCCAATCGCCAGCCCGAGTTCACGCAGATCGATATCGAAATGACCGGGCCGCGCCTGGAAGATGTGATAGCGGTCGGGCAGGGGATGATGGCGTCGATCTTCCGGCGCGCCATCGGCGTCGAGCTCGAGCTGCCGTTTGCGCGTCTCAAGTACGACGATGCGATGGAGCGTTTCGGCAGCGACAAGCCCGACCTGCGCTTCGGTCTGGAACTGAAGAATCTCAGCGCCGCCTTTGCCGGCACGCAATTCCGCATCTTCGCCGAGGTGCTGGCGCGCAACGAAGCGATCTACGGCCTCGCGATGCCGCCGGAGATGCAGTTGGCGCGCCGCGAACTCGACGAGCTGACCGAGGCGCTGCGCTCGCGCCACGGGCTGGGCCTGGCGTGGGTAAAAGCCGTCGCGCCGGAATGGCAGGGGCCGATCGCACGCCATATCAACCCGGCCGAGCGCACCCGCGTCGCGCAAGTCGCGGGGCTCGCGGGCGGCGAAACGCTGCTGATGGTGGCGGGCGCGCCGGCCAAGGTGCGGCCGGTGCTGGGCGAGATCCGGCTCCAGCTGGCTGCGCGCTTCGAGCTGCGCAAGACGGGCGAGCGCCGCTTCCTGTGGATCACCGATTTCCCGCTGTTCGACTACAGCGCGGAACAACAGCGCCTGGTGTCGGTGAATCATCCCTTCACCGCGCCGCATCCCGAAGATCTCGAGCAGTTCGACAGCGATCCGCTGGCGGTGCGGGCGCTGGCCTACGACATGGTGCTCAACGGCGAGGAGCTGGGCGGCGGCTCGATTCGTATCCACAACCGCGAGCTGCAGCTGGCGGTGTTCGAGAAGCTCGGTCTGACCCGCGAAGAGGCGCTCGAGAAGTTCGGCTTCCTGCTCGACGCGCTGAGCTACGGCGCGCCGCCCCATGGCGGTATCGCCTTCGGTGTGGAACGGATCGCGATGCTGCTGTGCGGAACCGACTCGATCCGCGACGTAATGGCGTTCCCCAAGACGCAGAAGGCCGTCGACCTGATGAGCGGTGCGCCGTCGGAGGTTGGCGTCGAACAACTGCGCGAGCTCTCGATCAAGGTGATCACATGAGATCCTGGCGCGGCCTGATAACAGTGGCGGTCCTGATGCTGGCCGTCGCCGGATGCTCCCAGAGCGGCGGCGGTGGCACCACCATGCAGGACCTGGTCGGCTCGCTGCCGGGAGTCGGCGATCGCGACTTGACGGTCCATGCGGTGCAATCGATCAAGACCATCCAGCTTCATCGGGTGGCGGTGATGCCGCTGATGGACTACCCCGATGTGACCGAACCAAATTCGATTATGGCGGGGGCCGCGCAGTCATTGACCGCGCAGCTTTACAGCCAGATGGAGCTCGCCGGCGGATGGGAGGTGGTGCCCGAGGATGACGTCGTCCAGGCGATGCAGAAGCTGCCGCCCACCAACCGCGCCAATCTCGACGCCAACGCGCTGGCGCTGGCCCGCGAAGTCTCCGCCGACGCAATCCTTTACGGCACCGTGCATAAGTACCAGGACCGGGTCGGCTCCAGCTATGCGGCCGCGCAGCCGGCCACGGTCGCCTTCACGCTGTTTTTCGCCGACCTCAATAACCGGCAGATCATCTGGCGCGCGCAGTTCGCCAAGACTCAGAAGTCGCTCTCGCAAAACGTCTTCAATATCGGCAGCTGGCTGCAGAACCAGGGGCGATGGGTGCGCGCGGTCGATATCGCGAGCGCGGGCGTCAGCGAGGCGGTGACCAATCTGCATTCCCACTTGAACCTGACCGGCAACGTCAAGTACTTCCCGGTCCCCAACACGCTCGAACCGGCGCCTAAATAAAGATGATGTTTAAACTCGACCGTCTCCGGACCATCGCCGCGCGTGTAGTAATGCTGACCGGTTTGATCGCCGCGATGCCGGCGCTTGGCTGGGCGCTGCCCTCGTGTCCGCGCAACATCGGCGAATGCGGATGCAAGATCAGAAAGCCGGGCCAGTACACGGTGACCGGCGCGCTCAGCTCATCATCGCTCAACGACCACTGTATCGTCGTGGCGGCGCCCAGGGTCGAGCTCGATCTCGGCGCCAACCCGATCACCGGCCCGCTGACGCCGGGCTCGCCGCTGCCGGCGCGCGCGATCGCCGGCATCTACGTCAAGGCCACCGCGACCAACTTTGTGCTGAGCGCTACCAGCGGCGCGACTATCAGCCAGTTTGCGGTCGGGATCGTGCTGCGCAGCAGCCACGCCGTGCTGAGCGGTTTCCAGGCGACCGGCAACGAAGTCGGCGTCTCGCTCGACGGCGCCTATCACGGCTACCTGTCGAACTTCGATGCCAGCGGCAACATTTCCGATGGGGTCTATCTGTGGAAGGCGCACCGCAATCGACTGGTCGGCTTCACCGCCAACGACAACGGCGGAGACGGCGTCGACACCTCCTCGCTGTCAAAGCGTAACCAGTTCACCAGTTTCACCGCCGACCAGAACTACCTGGCCGGGATCGAGCTGACGCGTTTCTTCTGTCCCGGCAGTGTGGGCGGTGCGCTCTGCAAGCATCCGCCGGCCGGGGCGCGACTCAACCGGGTGAGCGGCGGCGAGGCCGGCGGCAACCAGTTCGGAATCCTGATCGATGCGAGCCACGCCAACCGGATCGTGGGTAATAACACCTCCGCCAACTTGCAGGACGACCTCTACGACGCGAACCGCGGCTGCGATCACGATCGCTGGCGCGCCAACATCTTCACCACCGCCAACCGCAACTGTATCCGCTGACCGCCGGTCTCATCACGCAAGCAGGCGATTGGGTATAAGTACCAGCGCCGAACAAATGTCGTTTTTGGGTCTTTGGTTCGCCAATGCGATGGCGGGGCGCCCCGATTATGATGTGGAAAATGGAAGCACCTCTGAGCCAAAGCCGGGCATAAACCTTGCTTCACATGGACGGATTGCGACCGACGGGTCTGTAGCACGGTCCGAAAATGACAGTGCCGAAAATGGCAGTGGTGGTTAGCTCAGATCGCGAAACGTTATTCATCTTCCGATCGGGATAACGTTTATGCAGCAGAGGGGGGTGAAAGGGTGGCGAGGTACGCTTCGGGAAAGTCTGTTCTTTGGCTGCTCGGTTCGGCAATTCGGCTGGTGGCACTCGCACTGATCGTGGCGGGCTGTAACGGCAGCGGATCGCAGGCATCGGGGCCAGCGCCCAGGTTCGTCCACTTCGTTCCCAACTCGCACGCGTTCTGGAGCGACCCGGCTAACTGGACGACGGAATACGGCCCCGCCTACGCCAACATCCTGTTGACGGGCAGCAATTTCTTGCCGTGCCGAGGCGGCCCGTTCTCGCTGTGCTATTACTCGGGTCCGAATACCGGCCCCGAAGACCTGTCCTGCACCTTGACGCCCGATGGTCTTTACGCCAACTGCAAATGCTTCGACATTCCCTACGGCGTGTTCTTCGTCGATATCAACGGCATCCTGAACCATTCGATCTATGAACAGACCGTCGCGCAATGCGGGAGCGATGGTAGCCTGTGCGGGACGCTTAATTCGGCCCCGGTCTGCCAGGCGGTCAATCAGGGCAAGCTGATTCCCGGGACGGATCTTTACTCCACCTTCAGCTTCGACTGCGTCCCCACCAACGGCATTGGCCAAACCAATTGCTCGCAGGCGCCATATGTCGGATGCATGACCGCGCCCTGTTTCAAGACTGGTCAACCCGGCATCGATCGCTGCTCGTGTCCGGTCTTCGACGGTCCTTACCAGGTCGGCCAAAACAATCAGGAATGTACGCTGGGCGGTGACCTGGTGTGGTCGGCCGCCTATGCGCCGCCGCCACCGGCCACCGCGCCGGTCTCGTCCGCCGCGACGGAAGCCGCTGCGCCGGCGACGATTCCCAGTCCGGGCGCTTGTCTGCCGGATGCGCCGGGCGCAGCGGGATGTCCGCTGTATGTGCCGGGAACCACCGTGCTGCCGCCCAACAGCGGCGTCGACTGCGCACTGGTGTGCCAGGAGTACAACAGTTGCCAACCATCGGGAGCGGTGCAGACCGGGTATACCTGCGACTCCACGCTGTGCACCGACGAATGCAACGATCGGGACCTGCTGGGGGCCGCTTGCTCAAAGCTGGCGACCTGCGACGTTTCGGAAATAATCAAAGCCGAAACCGCCGCTCAATGCAGTTGCTGCGCCAGTCAGCTGTGTGGATGCGACCCGAACGCGAAGACCAACACGAAGATCTCCGCGCTGAACCAGCAACAGCGTGATCGCGGGATCCAACCGCAGTGCGACATCAACGGCACGCTGTGCGGAGCGCCGTGATGGCGCTTCGCCGCGGCCGTCATCGACGCCCCGGCGCGCCTACTCCCACGGCGAATAGGGACGCATCTTGAGCGATTCGGCGACCGCCGGATGGACCACCCGCCCGTCGTAGGTGTTCACGCCGCGGCGCAGCGCCGAATCGCGCTGGCCGGCCTCGAGCAGGCCGTGGTCGGCGATTTCCAGCGCGTACGAGAGCGTCGCATTGGTGAGCGCATAGGTCGAGGTATGGGGCACCGCGCCCGGCATGTTGGTCACGCAGTAATGGACCACGTCGTGCTCGCGATAGATCGGGCGGGCGTGGGTGGTGGGGCGTGAGGTTTCCGCGACGCCGCCCTGATCGATAGAGACGTCGACGATCGCCGCGCCGCGTTTCATCCGCTTCACCGTGGCGATGCTGATAAGTCGCGGCGCACGCGCCCCCGGCACCAGCACGGTGCCGACCACCAGGTCGGCCTGCGCGACTTCCTCCTCGATCGCGGCGCGATTCGACATCACCGTGGTGACGCGGCCGCCGAACAGTTCGTTGAGGTAGCGCAGGCGCGAGGGATTGACGTCCATGATCGTCACTTCGGCGCCCACCCCGGCCGCCACCCGCGAAGCGTTGTAGCCGGCGATGCCGCCGCCCAGCACCAGCACCTTGCCGGGCCGCACCCCCGGGGCGCCGCTCAACAGCACGCCGCGCCCCCCGTTTTGCGCCTGCAGGCACCAGGCGCCGGCCTGCACCGAAAGGGCGCCCGCAATCTCGCTCATCGGCGCCAGCAGCGGCAGAGTATGATCGTCGAGCTGCACGGTTTCGTAGCCCAGCGCGCTCACGCGCCGGCGCAGCAGTTCGCGCGCCTGGGCCTGGTCGGGCGCCAGATGCAGGTAGGTGAACAGGATCAGGCCGGGACGCAAGTAGCGGAATTCCGAATGCTGCGGCTCCTTGACCTTCAGGATCAGGTCGGCGCGCTGCCAGACCTTGGCCGCCGAGTCGAGGATTTTGGCGCCCGCGGCGCGGTAGGCGTGATCGTGCAGATCGCTGCCGACGCCGGCGCCGCGTTCGATCAGAACCGTATGGCCGTGGTGAACGAAAGCCGGGACTCCGGCGGGCGTGAGTGCAACCCGCTGTTCTTCCGCCTTGATCTCTCGGGGCACGCCCACGATCATGTTCGTGTTACCTCAACGCGCAACCATTACCGATCGTGGAACAAAAGTCAGCAGCCGAAACCCGCTTGCGCCGCCGGTTGCGCGCAGTGCGGAGAACTTGACAAGCGGTTTTACGGTGCGCTTGATGAAAGATGATGAACTGGCAGCGCATGGCGCATCGGGGCGCCGAGCCCCGGCGCCGTTTCCAGCATCTTGCGGGAGGAGGTTATGGAGACCCCGTCGGGACTCAAATACTCGAAGGAACATGAATGGGTCGCGACCGAAGGTTCGGTGGCTACCATCGGCATAACCGATCACGCGCAGGATCAACTGGGCGAGATCGTCTATGTCGAACTGCCGTCGGTGGGAGACAAGATCAGCAAGGACGATCCGTTCGGAGTGGTCGAGTCGGTCAAGGCCGTATCCGACATCTACGCGCCGGTCAGCGGTACGGTTATCGAGATTAACGAAGATTTGCCGGAGAGCCCGGAAATCGTCAACGAAGATCCCTACGGCGACGGCTGGCTGGTGAAGGTCCGCATCAGCGATACCGCCGACTTCGAGGACCTGCTCGACAGCGAGGAGTACGAACAACTGGTCGGCAAGGAGAAGGAGTAGCTCAGTTGGCCGGCGTCTGCCGGGCCAGCTCGTCGGACGAAGCCGGCTGCGCTTTCGCCACCGCGATCGAAAAGCTGCTGACGGCAGCCGGCGGGTTGATGAACACCATCGTGAAGCGCGTGGGAACCAGCGGCTTCATGATGAAGTGCCGGGGCGGCCCGAGCCTTTGGAAAAACTCGAGTTCCTGCGGCGTCATCTCACCGATCATGGTCGGCGAGACGTTGTTGCCGCAAAAGACCGTTCCGCCCGCCACCGGTCGCTGTGAACTATCGATTAGCGAGGCCGCCAGTTGCACGGTATGAAGCGGGGCGGTGCCGACGTTGATCGCATTGCCGGTGATTACCAGCGCCCGGTTGCCCTTGATAGTTCGATAATTCGCATTCACATCTTTGAGCGCAACCAGCCGCGCCGGAACGATCGGTGATGCGAAACGGCCCGCGATACCCGGTAGGGTGTTCAAAAACTCGGCGCTCGCTACCGGCGCGTTACAGATCAGCAGGCTGCCGGCTCCGAACAGCAGCACCACCATCACGAACAGTCCCAGCACGAACCCCGTCGAATGGACTCGCGAGTGGTCGGGGACGTACGGCGGATGATCCGGAATCGTGGCGCGCTCGCTGAAAAATACCTCGTCTTCCGGGGCCTCCACTTCGTCGGCGGATGCGGACGGGTGCGGCGCGGCCAGCGGTGGCGATGAAATCGGGCCGCGATGGCTCGCGACCTCTGCCGGGTCGTCGCCGACGCGCCAATCGCCGTGGTGGCGATCCACGGCGGCTTCCGGGTCATCCTCCAGGGTCGGGGTATCATCGAAATCGAAGGTGAGATTCTCGCCCGCAGGCGGCTCTTCCGATGAGGGCGCGGCGAAAGATCGCGCCAGCTCGGCGGCGGGCGGCTCGGACAGCGGAGCTTCCGGCGCGGCGGCCTCTTCAGCCCGCGGCTCACTTGCCGGGGGAGCAGGGGCTCGATTCTGCGGCTCGGACGGCGCTGCGGACGCGTGTGGCGGAGCGGTCTGCGCCGGGGGAGGCGCTGGCGGCGCGACGGGCTCGACGGCGGGCGTCGCGGGGCGCGCGTTCAAGGTCGCCGCAGACTTCAGTGCGGCAGCTCGCCGTGACGGCTGGCGCGGCGCGGGTTGGCTGCCTTGCTCCTGGGCCTCGCTGCTTTCTTTGGGCGCCGCCGGACGCCGGGCGCCGCGCGGCTCGGCACTGAACACATGACCGCATCGCGAGCACTTGAAAGTCGGGGTATCCTCGGGCAATACCCGTTCGTCGATCCGATAACGGGTGTGACAACTGGTGCATTGAATCTCGATCATCGCCGCAACCCGACCTCCGCGCAAAACGCTAGCATAAACATGATTAAACCGCAGCGTAGTGGCCGAAATCCGCAGCCGCGTTGGGCGCTGAGCCGGACCGGAGCGCGATGCGTATCGCATTGATCGCGCGCCGCTTCGACCCGTCCGGGGGCGGCACCGAACGGGATCTGATCGTCACGGCGCAATACCTCCGCGAGGCTGGTCACGAGTTGGCCATCTACGCGGACGAGGTGCGCGCCGCGGCCCCGTCGTGGACCGTCCGCGCCGTGCCGACTCGCGCGCCTGGCCGCGCGCTTCGAGTATGGCGCTTCGCCAGTGCCGCCCCCGCGCTGGCGCGGCGCGAGGGTGCGGAGCTGGTGGTGAGCTTTGCCCGTGCGATCGGCGCCGACGTGATGCGCTCGGGCGGCGGCGCGCATATCAGCTATGTACGCGCGGCCCAGCGATGGCGGGGGCCGGTCGCCGGCCGCGCGATGTGGCTCAGCGCCTATCATCGCGCGCAGATGGCGGTTGAGCGCCGCGGCTTCGCCGCTCCGACGCTCCGGCGGACGGTCGCGGTTTCCAACCTGGTGCGCGACGATCTGATGCGCGAATTCGCTCTCGCTCCGGAGCGCGTAGTCACGATTTATAACGGCGTCGACGCCGATCGCTTCCGGCCGGCCGTGGACGACAGCGCGCGCGCGTCAGTCAGGCGGCGACTGGGAGTCACGGGGGCGGGGCCGCTGGTGGTGTTTGCCGGCAACGGCTTCGCACGCAAGGGCCTCGAATTCCTGATCAGAGCCTGGCCGCGGGTCGCGCGCGATGCCTGGCTGGTGGTGGTCGGCGAGGATCGCACGGCGTTGAAGTTCCGCCGCCTGTGCCATCGGTTGGGCGTGGCCGGCCGCGTGCACTTCGCCGGGCGCCGGCGCGATATCAGCGATATTTTCGGCGCCGCCGATCTGTTCGCGATGCCGTCGCTGTTCGAACCCTTCGGCAACGTCGTGATGGAGGCGATGGCGAGTGGCCTGCCGCCCCTGACCAGCGCCACCTCCGGCGTTTCCGAGTTGATGCCCGAGCCGATGCGCCGCTTCGTGGTGAACGATCCGACCAACCCGGGAGAAATTGCCGAGAAGCTCGGCGAGTTGATCGAGCGGCGCGCCGAGTTCCGCGGGGCCGTGCGTGCTGCGGCCGAGCGTTGTACCTGGGACGAGTACGGCCGCCGCTTTATCGAGCTGATCGACGCGCTACGATGATCGCCCGGCTGCGCCGTCGGCACCCGATTGCTGCTCGCGCAGCCCTTCGAGCATCCCGTCCATAATCGCGAAGCGCTTTTGCTCGCGCGCCATCCGCTTGGGCTCGGCCCCCGACAGTCGGACGATCCCCAGGCGCAGCGCCGCCACCGTCCGATCGATCCGGACCCGGCCGAGCGAGTGGTGTTCATGGATCACGCGGCAGCGTCCGCGTTCGCGCGCGACGCGGATAAAGCGCGCGGGGTCGGCCCGCGCCGGGTCGACCTCGTGATAGACGATCGCGCCGGGCGCGTAGCCGATCCGATAGCCGGCGCTTCGCAGGCGCGCCGACATCTCGGTTTCCTCTTCATGGCCGGCGGCTCCCGGACCGAGTCGTTCGTCGAACGGACCGACGCGATTGAACAGCGTGGCGCGAAACGCCATGTTGACCCCGAGGACGCCCGCAACCTCGACCACCTCTTCGCCGTGATCGACCAGCGGCAGATCGAGGTAGACGGCATTGCGGCCGGCGACCTGCACCGGATCTTTCTGCGCGCGAACGCGCCCCTTCATCGCGGCGAACTCCGGATGGCGCGCAAAGAAATGGCCGACCCGGAAGAGGTAGTCGGGACACACCGTCACGTCGTCATCGATAAAGCCGAGGATTTCGCCGCGCGCCTGCGCGATAGCGAGATTCTGCACCCGGCACTTGCCGGGCGCCCGCTCGTATAAATGGATGATGCGCCCCTCGACCCGGGGAATCTCGGATTGGCGAGCGCTGCCGTTTTCGGCGATCAATAATTCCGCCTCGTCGTCGAGTTGGGGCGCCAGGCTCTCAATCAGCCGCGCCAGCGACGCGGGACGTTTACAGGTTGCGATTATCAGCGACAGTCTCACGTCTGTCCCCGACCGTTGTGATTACCCCCGCTCTTGCGAAACAGCATCACCAGGTTCTCGTCCATCAGCAGCGGCGCGCTGGTCATCAGGGCGTAGAGTTGGCGGTTGATACGCGCCTGCTCGGGCTCGCTGACGCCGCGAACATAGAGCTGCCAGGAGAACAGCTTGATCGGGAGGTAGAAGATCGGCGCGTAGATCCAGGCGCGCAGCTTGCGCCGGCTGCGGCCGAGCGCCTCCAGGTGCAGCCCCTCGCCGTGCGCGATCCAGTGCAGATCGTTGAGTCCCATCACGTGCCAGTTGCGGCCGTCGTCGACCGTGTAGCGATAGGGCAGCGGCGCGCGCCGTCCCTTGTAGAAGCCGCTCAGCAGGTAATGGATGCGCGAGGTGACGTTGAGCCGGTTGGGAGTCGAGAGGATCGCGGCAGCGCCGGGCTTGAGCACGCGCGCGATCTCGCCGAACACCCGCGGGATGTCGGCGACGTGCTCGATCACCTCGAGCATCACGACCAGGTCGAAGCTCGCGGCGCGAAACGGCAGATGGTCGTGCAGGTCGGCGCTGACCCAGCCGCGAGCCGTGGCGCGGCGCTCGGTCGACACTACGCGCCATCCGCGCCCCCGGAGCATCCGCGTCGACGCGCCGTCGCCGGCGCTGATATCGAGCGCGAGGCCGCCGGCCGGCGCAGCCGGAACCAGGTCGATCGCGCCGATTACCCGGGCGCTTACCGGCGCCGCCGATTTCCCTGTCTTCGCCATTGAACCGGGGATTCTATTCCGCTCGCTGTGCAAAATCCCGCCTTCCCGACGCGTCCCCCGCACGCCGCCGGATCGCTCATCGCACGGCCCTGCCTTGAATTGCCGCGCTCCGCCGATTAAACCCTTAATGCTGCACGCACGCGAGAGTGGCGGAACGGCAGACGCGCAAGGCTCAGGACCTTGTGGAGGCAACTCCGTGGGGGTTCAAGTCCCCCCTCTCGCACCAGCCGTCCGCGGCTAGCACCAGCCGCCGACGATGCTTCTCGTCGGCTCCGATGAAAACGCGGCGGCGATCAAACCGACGGCTTGCAACCCCTTCGTAGCTGTCAATATGATTTGCGCGAGGGCGCGATTGGGCGCCCTCTTGCTTACTGATTGTGGGTTGACAGGGCAGCGGTGGAACTCGACAAGACATTCGATCCCAAATCCGCGCAGGAGCGCTGGTTCGATAAATGGGTCGAGCTGGGCTACTTCAAGGCGGATCCCACCCGCGCCGGCAAGGTCTTCTCGATCGTCATCCCGCCGCCCAACGTCACCGGCCAACTCCATCTCGGCCATGCCCTCAACGTCACCCTGCATGACGTGATTGTGCGCGCCCGCCGGATGCAGGGCTACAACACGTTATGGCTGCCCGGCACCGACCACGCCGGTATCGCGACCCAGAACGTGGTCGAGCGCGAGCTCGCCAAGGAAGGCCTCAACCGCCATCAGCTCGGCCGCGAAGCGTTCGTCGAGCGCGTATGGCAATGGCGCGAGACCTACGGCGGCCGCATCCTGAACCAACTGCGCCGGCTCGGCGCCTCGTGCGATTGGAGCCGCGAACGCTTCACGCTCGATCCGGGGCTGTCGCGCGCGGTGACCGAGGTCTTCGTCCGGCTCCATCGCGACGGCCTGATCTATCGCGACCGGCGGCTGATCAACTGGTGCCCGCGCTGCGAGACCGCGCTCTCCGACCTGGAAGTCGATCACAAGCAATCCGATGGCCGCCTCTACTACGTTCGCTATCCGTTCGCCGACGGCTCCGGTGCGATAATCGTCGCCACCACGCGGCCCGAGACGATGCTGGGCGATACGGCGGTGGCGGTGAATGCCGCCGATCCGCGCTATGCCTCGATGGTCGGCAAGATGGTGCGGCTGCCGCTGCTGGGACGCGAGATTCCGATCATCGCCGACCAGGCGGTCGACCGCGAGTTCGGCACCGGCGCGCTCAAGATAACTCCGGCGCACGATCCGGCGGACTTCGAAATCGGCCGCCGCCACGGGCTCGAGCAGATCGCTGTGATGGACGAGCATGCGCGGATGAACGAGCAGGCCGGGCCGTATCGCGGACTGACGCGCGAGGAGTGCCGCAAGCGGGTGGTCGCGGACCTTGAAGGCGAAGGATTGCTCGAAAAAATCGAGCCGCATCCGCATGCGATCGGCGTATGCTCGCGATGCGAAACGGTGGTCGAGCCGATGCTCTCGCCGCAGTGGTACGTGCGCATCAAGCCGCTGGCCGACCCCGCGATCGCGGCGGTGCGCGACGGCCGCACCCGGTTCCATCCGCAGCGCTGGGAGAGAACCTACTTCGATTGGATGGAGAACATCCACGACTGGTGCATCTCGCGCCAGCTATGGTGGGGCCATCGGATTCCGGCCTACTGGTGTACGAGCTGCGAGAACCCGGAGCCGATCGTAGCCGCGGCGCCGCCCGAGAAATGCCCAACCTGCGGCGGTGCGATGCGCCAGGATGAAGACGTGCTCGACACCTGGTTCAGCTCGGCGCTGTGGCCGTTCTCGACCCTGGGATGGCCGGATGAGAGCGCCGACCTCAAGACCTATTATCCGACCAGCCTGCTGATCACCGGCTTCGACATCATCTTTTTCTGGGTCGCACGGATGATGATGATGGGGCTGCGCTTCATGGACGACGTGCCGTTCCGCGACGTCTATATCACGCCGCTGGTGCGCGACCAGTTTGGCAAGAAGATGACCAAGTCGCGCGGCAACGTGGTCGATCCGTTAGAGATCATTGAACGCTACGGCACCGACGCAGTGCGCTTCACGCTCGCGCAACTGGCGGTGCAGGGGCGCGATTTGGTCCTGTCGGATGACCGGTTGGCGGCTTCACGAGCCTTCGCCAACAAAATCTGGAACGCCGCGCGCTTCACGATGATGAACCTCGAAGGCGCGCCGCAGCCGCTCCCGCCGCCGGCGGAGATCGGCCGGCTGCGGCTGGCCGAACGCTGGATACTCGACCGGCTCGACAGCGCTATCAGCGACGTCACGCGCGCTATCGACGGGTACGAATTCAATGTTGCGTCGCTCCGGCTTTACCAGTTCACCTGGCACGAGTTCTGTGACTGGTATATCGAGCTGGCCAAGGAGCCGTTGAAATCCGGCGGCGAGGCGCAGGCGGCGACGCGCTGGGTGCTGGTGCGATGCCTCGATCGGCTGCTGCGGATGCTGCATCCGTTCATGCCGTTCATCTCGGAGGAGATCTGGCAGGTGATTCGCCCGTATATCGACGACGCCGAGCTGGCGCCCCATCTCGCGATCGCGCGCTTCCCCGAAATCGGCGATAAACCGCTGCTTTCGGCCGCCGAGCAGACCGCGATGGCGCACTGCATCGAGGTGACCGGCGCGATCAACTCGATGCGCTCGCTGCTGGGGTTTCATCCCGGCGCCCGTGGACGCGCACTGCTCAAGGTCGTTTCGGGCGGCGATCTGAATCTGGCAGGTTGGAAAACCTACGCGATGACATTGGGAAAACTGGACGAACTTACGATACTCGACGAGCAGGCCCAGCCCGCAGGCCATTTCATCTTCACCCAACTGGCCTGGGGCGAAGCCGGCATCGATGCGCCGGCGGAATTCGATTTCCAGAAGACCTGGGCCGCGTTGCAGAAGAAGCTGAAAGAGGTCGTGTCGCACCTGGAAAGGCACGTGGCGCGGATGAGCAGCCCCGACTTTCAGAGCAAGGCGTCGCCGGAAGCTCGGCAGGAAACGGAAGATAAAGTGGTCGAGCTCGGCGCGCAAAAAATCCGGCTGGAAGCGCAACTCAACCAGCTTGGCCAGAGCGCCTGACGATGGAAATTCTGCGCCAACTCGATCTGACGGACATCCTGCGGCGCGCACTGGCCGAGGATATCGGCCATGGCGATGTCAGTACCGCCGCGACCGTCGCCCCCGGACAACCCGGACGCGCGAAGATCACCGCCAAGGAAGAACGCTTAATCTTCTGCGGCGGGGTGCTGATCGAGAAGTTGTTCTCGATGGCGGGGGCGGAGGCGAAATTCGAGTTGCTCGCGCCCGAGGGCTCCGAGCTGACGCGCGGCCAATCCGCCGCCGAAATCGACGGGCTGCTCGCCGGGCTGCTGATCGCCGAGCGCACGGCGCTGAATTTTCTGCAACTGCTGTCCGGCATCGCGACCCTGACGCGCCAGTACGTCGAGGCGGTCGCCGGCACGCGCGCCCACATAATCGACACCCGCAAGACCCATCCGGGTTTGCGCGAACTGGAAAAATACGCGGTGCGCGTGGGCGGCGGCTTCAACCATCGCTTCGGACTCGACGGCGGCGTGCTGATCAAGGACAACCATATCGCCGCGGCCGGATCGATCGCCAAGGCGGTCGAGCGCGCGCGCCATCTGGCACCCCATACCGTGAAAATCCAGGTCGAATGCGAAACCCTGGAGCAGGTCGAGGAAGCGCTCAAGGCCGATGTGACGGTGATCCTGCTCGATAATATGTCGGTCGAGAAGATGCGCCAGGCGCGGCAGATCGTCGGGCCGGCGGTACAGCTCGAAGCCTCGGGCGGAATCACGCTCAAGAAGGTGCGCGACATCGCACAGACCGGGGTCGACCTGATTTCCGTCGGCGCGCTGACCCACTCGGTCCGCGCCGTCGATCTCAGCATGAGGATCCAGACCCCCTGACCAGCGGCCACGGGAGCCTGCGTTTTAGCGATGCCGGAGAACCCGTACCAGGCGATAGAGCGGGGCGGTCCCGGCGAAATCGGCTGGCGGATTCACTACTTCGAGAGCCTGGGCTCGACCCAGGAGCAGGCCGCCGAGCTGGCGGTTCATGGCGCCTCGCACGGCACCGTGGTAATCGCCGAGCGTCAGAGCGCCGGGCGCGGCCGGATGAATCGCCGCTGGCATTCGCCGCCCGGCGTAAATCTTTACATCAGCATTGTTTTACGACCGCGAATCGCCCCGGAGGCGCTGCCGCCGTTGAGCCTGGTCGCGGGCCTGGCGCTGGCCGAAGCGGTCGAGACGGTCGCGCCGGGGATGGTGGCACTCAAGTGGCCCAACGATTTGTGGCTCGACCGGAAGAAGGCCGGCGGGATTATCGCCGAGACTATCGCCGAGCGCGGCCGGATCGCCGCCGTCATCCTGGGGATCGGAATCAACGTAAATCTGGCGCGTGACGACATCCCGGCCGAGCTGCGCGCGACGGCTACCTCGATCCGGGCCGCGACCGGTGCGCAATGCGACCGGATCGCGCTGGCGTCAGCGCTTTTTTCCCGGCTGAACAATCGCTATATGGAGGCTGAGAGCCGTGGTTTCGGTCCGCTCCGGCCGCTGTGGGAGAAATACTCGGCCTTGACGGGAACCCGGGTGACGGTGGTGAGCGGGGCGGGGCGGCAAAGCGGCGTGGTCAGGGGCATCGACCCGGAGGGCGCACTGCTGATCGAGGAGGGCGGCGAGCTACGGCGAATCGTAGCGGGTGACGTAAGATTGGAAGGGACGTACCATTAAATAAAATTTCGCAGCGACGATGGACAGAGGTAACTCCTTATGGCTGTCGAAGAAATCGGACGCTTGAGAACCATCGCGATCGTCGGCCAGGGCGGCGCCGGCAAAACTCAAACCGCCGAGGCGATGCTGTTCACGGCCGGCGCGACTAACCGGCTCGGACGCCCCGACGACGGTACGGCGCTGATGGATTTCGAACCGGAGGAGATCAGCCGTCATATCTCGATCAGCTCGTCGTTCCATCATCTGAACTGGAAAAAAGTCGAAGTTATCCTGGCCAACACCCCCGGCTACAACGCGTTCCTGCCCGACGCCGTCAACACCCTGCACGCAGTTGACGCGGTGATCTTCGTCGCCACTCCGAGCGGCGACCTCAAGGTTGAGTCGGAGAAGATTTGGGGACAGATCGAGGAGCTTGGCCTGCCGCATATCGCCTTCGTGCCGCGGCTCGACAAGGAGCGCACCAGTTTTGCTGCCGCGATGACGGACCTCGAAAAGATTCTCCATGCGCATCCGGTCGCGATCACGATCCCGATCGGCGAGGAGGCGGCTTTCAACGGCGTGATCGACGTGCTGGCGATGAAAGCGCTGATCTATGCCGACGGCACCGGCAAGGCGAAGGAAGAAGAGTTGGCTGGCGAGGCCAAGCAGCGAGCCGAGGAAGCTCGCACCAAACTGTGCGAGGCGGTCGCCGAAACCGACGACGCACTGCTCGAAAAATACCTCGATAAGGGAACGCTGGAGGACGGCGAGCTGCGCGCCGCGTTGCGCGCCGGCGTGCTGGCCGGCAAGCTGACGCCGGTCTTGTGCGGGTCGGGCGTCAAGAACATCGGCACCGGGCCGCTGCTCGACGCGATCGTGACGCTGCTGCCGGCGCCCAACGAACGGCCGCCGGTCACCGCCCACGCGGCCAACAACGGCGAGACCATCGAGCGCAAGGCTGATCCCGACGCGCCGTTCTGCGCCCACGTGTTCAAGACCGTTATCGATCCCTTCGTCGGCAAGCTGTCGATCTTTCGCGTCATCTCCGGCAAGGCCGCCAGCGACGTCGCGGTGCTGAACGCAACCCATCAGACGCGCGAGCGGCTGGGGCAGTTGCTGCGGCTGGAGGGCAAGAAGCAGAGCCCGCTGCCGATGGCGTTGCCGGGCGAGATCGCCGCGGTCGCCAAGCTCAAGGACACCATCACCGGCGACACGCTGTGCGATGAGAAGTCGGCGCTGCTGCTGCCGCCGCTGACCAAGCCGTCGCCTGTGATCTCGTTCGCGATCCGTCCGCGCAGCCGCGCCGATGAGGAGAAAGCCTCGGTCGCGCTCCATCGGCTGGTCGAGGAAGATCCCGCGCTGGAAACCCATCGCGATCCGCAGACCCACGAGATTATCCTCTCCGGCACCGGCCAGATGCATATCGAGACCACCATCGAAAAGCTCAAGCGCAAGTTTAACGTCGAGGTCGACCTGCAGGCGCCCAAGGTGCCCTACAAGGAAACCATCAAGGGCCACGCCGAGGCGCAGGGCAAGTACAAGCGCCAGTCCGGCGGCCGCGGCCAGTACGGCGATTGCTGGCTCAAAGTCGAACCGTTGCCGCGTGGCGGCGGCTTCGAATTCGCCGATGAAATCGTCGGCGGCGCGATCCCGCGCCAGTTCATCCCGTCGGTCGAAAAAGGGCTGCGCAATACCCTGGTCGAGGGTTTTCAGGCCGGTTATCCGATGGTTGATGTGAAGGCGACGGTCTTTGACGGCAGCTATCACGACGTCGATTCCTCGGACATGGCGTTTCAGATCGCGGCCTCGATGGGACTCAAGGCGGCGTTGGAAAAGGCCAAGCCGATCCTGCTCGAGCCGGTGATGACGCTCGAGGTGAGCTGTCCGGAAGAATCGATGGGCGACGTGATTGGCGATCTCAACTCGCGGCGCGGCAAGGTGCTGGGCGTGGATCGCAAGGGCCAGAGCCAGCTCATCAAGGCGCTGGTGCCGATGTCGGAGATCCTGAAATATGCGCCGGACCTGCGCTCGATGACCTCGGGACGCGGCTCGTTCGAATCGGCATACTCACATTACGAGGAAGTGCCGGCCCATATCGCCGAGAAAGTCATCAAGGAGGCCAAAGAGGCGCGGGAGGCACACAAGGAACGCGCTCACGCCTGAACCCGGCGTGCCGCCGCCGGCACGGGAGGAATGCGCACGGCCACGACCAACCAGGCTGCAACCGCGCCGCCTCGCGTCCCCCTCGCGTCGCATGCAGTGGGGCGCGGCGCCAGCTAATATCTCAGCATGGCGGCGATGGCCAAACTCCTGGTCGTAGTGGGGCTGGTGATGACCGGGCTGGGCATCGTGCTGTGGGGATTGTCGTACGTTCCCGGGATCGGTCGCCTGCCGGGTGATATTTACATCCGGCGCGGCAACTTCTCCTTCTATTTTCCTCTGATGACATCGATCATCCTGAGCATTGTCCTCACCATCCTGTGGTCGCTGTTGAGGCGCTGAGCGCGTGAGCGATAACAACGACGACAAGTTCGGCCCGATTCAGCGGCAGGCCGAACTGAAGCGTCGCCGGCGCGAGCTGGTCGCGGTCGGGGTCACGGTAGTGACTTTGCTGGCGTTCGTGCTGGCGCAGACCCATCTGCCGCCGCTGACCCGTCATACTTCGCTGGTCTCGAACCTGGTCGTCATCCTGCTCTTCGACCTGAGTTTTCTGCTGCTGGGGTTGCTGCTCTTCCTGGTCGGGAAAAACCTCGCCAAGGCGATCTTCGAGCGGCGCCGCGGACTTATCGGATCGCGCCTGCAGTTCCGGCTGGTGTTCGGTTTCGTTACGGTCGCGCTGGTGCCGACCTTGTTTCTGCTCTATGTGGCCGGCGTGTTTCTGCATGCCAACGTCAATAGCTGGTTCAATCCCGAGTACGAGCAGGTGCTTGAGGATTCGCTGGAGATCGCCAAGGTTTACTATCTGAACTCGGCTAACAACGCGGCGCGATTCGCGCGCGTGCTGGCCCAGCAGATCGCGGCCGGCCAACTGCTGCAGCCCCTGCAGCGTCGCGATCTCAGGCGCTTCGTGGCCCAGCGTCAGCAGGAGTACAGCCTCGGCACGATCGAAGTCTTTTCGCGCCGCCGGCGGCTATTGGTACTGGTGCTCAGTCCGCGCACGCCCACCGGCATCGGCGTCTCGCCTTACTCGACCATGCTCACCCAGACGCTGGCGGGCCACGCGATGACCCGCACCGATCGCTTCGGCAAGGCCGACGTGATTCGCGGCAGCGCGCCGATCTACGCCTCACCCGACTCGGATATCGTGCAGGGAGCGGTGGTGGTCGATTACTACCTGCCCAAGAGCCTCGCCCAGCGCGCCGCCGGAATTTCGCGAACCTTCGAGGATTACTTTCAATTACGCAGCCTCCATCAGCCGATTTTCCATAGCTACGTGCTGGCTCTGATCCTGATCGGTCTGGTGGTCGTGATGCTCGCCAGTTGGTTCGGGCTGTATCTCGCGCGCGGCATCACGGGGCCGATCCGGCTGCTGGCCGAGGGCACTCACGCGATTGCGGCCGGCCATTTCAATTATCAAATTCAACAGGTGGGGGATGACGAAATCGGGCATCTGGTCGCATCGTTCAACCAGATGACCACCGACATCCGCTCTTCCCGCGCCGAACTCGAGCATGGGCGCCGCTACATCGAAACCCTGCTGCGCAATGTCTCGGCGGGCGTGGTGGGGCTCGATCCCGATGGCCGGGTGACGACGATTAATCCATGCGCGGCGCGGATGCTTGGTCTGCGCGCCCCGGAAATCACCGGCCGGCCTTACGCGACCACCTTTGCGCCCGCGCTGACCCGCGCGCTCGATGAGATCTTCGCCGGGCAGCCGCGGCCGCGAGAGGTGCGCGCATCGATCACACTCGACGATGAGGGCGGCGATACCGAGCTGATGATGACGGCGAGCACACTCGGGGTCGACGCCGACGATGGCGCGATCAGCGACGCCGATCTGGGCACGGTGTTGTTCTTCGAGGACGTCAGCCAGATGGCCAAGGTCGAACGGATGGAAGCGTGGCGCGAGGTGGCGCGGCGGATCGCGCACGAAATCAAGAACCCGCTGACGCCCATCCAGCTCTCGGCCGAGCGCCTGCGCCGTCAACTCACCCCGCGTTCCGAGGAAGACGCGGCGCTGCTCGAGGAATGCACGCGCGCGATCACCAGCGAGGTCGAGGACTTGAAGCACCTGGTCAATGAGTTTTCGGCCTTCGCGCGCCTGCCTCATCTGAACCCCGTGCCGGGCCATCTCAATCCGCTGGCCGAGGAAACCTTCGAACATTTTCGCGCCGCGAATCCCGGCGTCGATTTCGAGCTCGATCTCGCCCGCGCGCTGCCGATGATCGCGATCGACCGGGAGGCGATGCGGCGCGCGCTGTTCAACCTGCTCGACAATGCGGTGGCGGCCGCCGTCAGCGCCAACCATAACGGCGAGCGGCCGCGCGTCGGATTGCACACCCGGCTCGATGAGGGCAGCGGCGTGGTGACGCTCGAAGTGGTCGACAACGGCCCCGGCATCGAGCCGCGGCTGCGCACGCGGATCTTCGAGCCCTATTTTTCGACCAAGCAGGGCGGCACCGGGCTGGGGCTCGCGATCGTCTCGGCGATCGTCACCGACCATCACGGCTTCGTTCGGGTCCGCGACAACCCGCCGCGCGGATGTAGATTCGTCCTTGAGTTTCCGGTAAAGGAGCAGCAGCTTGCGAAACTTCCGGGTTGAAAAGTGGATGCGCGGCCGGTCCCGCAATCGGAGCAGAGCGTGAACGGGACCGTGCTGGTGGTGGATGATGAGGAGCGGATTCGCTCATCGCTGCGGGGAATTCTGCGCGACGAGGGGTTCCGGGTGCTCGATACCGGCGACGCACCGGGCGCGCTCGAGATTATCCGGCGCGAAAAACCTGAGCTGGTGCTGCTCGATGTCTGGATGCCGGCGCTCGACGGCATCGAGCTGCTCAGACATATCAAGGCCGACCATCCGACGACCCGGGTCATCATGATTTCCGGCCACGCCAATATCCAGAACGCGGTGGCCGCGACCAAGCTCGGGGCCGAAGATTTCATCGAAAAACCGTTCTCGGTGAGCGGCCTGCTGGCCGCGATCGCGCGGGTGATGGGACCCGAAGCCGACCGCGCGGACGCCGCCGAGCCCTCCGTCAAAGCGGAACCTGCCAACGGTACGAGGCAGCGGGCGCCCGCGACCAAGAACTCTCAGCGCACCATCGCGCGCTCGATCGTGATGGCAGGGCAGGGGCTCCATTCCGGGCTCAAGACCGGCGTGATTCTCCATCCTGCGCCGGTCGGTTCGGGCATCGTCTTCTCCTCGCTTGCCGACCAGTCGGCGATCGCGGCGCGCCTGGAGAACGTCAGCGACACCGGCTACAACACCACCCTTACCAGCGAGGGCCACTCGGTCAGGACCGTCGAGCATCTGCTGTCCGCGCTCCACGCCTTTGGCGTCACCAACCTGCTGGTCAAGACCGAGGATGAGATACCGGCGCTCGATGGCTCGGCGCTCGAGTTCTGCCGCCAGCTTATCGAGGCCGGCATCGAGGAGCAGCCGGCGAGCGTCGAACCGATCGCGATTCGCCGGCCGATCGTGGTCGGCGACGAGAGCCAGGGCGGCGAGTCACTTCGGATTGATCCGGCAGCGCGGCTGACGGTCGATTACACGCTCGATTATCCGGCTCCGATCGGCCGGCAGCAGGTCCATTTCGAGTTGAGCTCGCCGGAGGCCTACATGCGCGAGATTGCGCCGGCCCGCACTTTCGGCTTCGTGCGCGAGTTCCGCAAGCTGGCCGAGATGGGGCTGGCGCGCGGTGGCCGGCTCGACAACGTCATTCTGCTTGACGACCAGCGAATCGTGAACACCACGCTGCGTTTTGTCGACGAATTTGCGCGTCACAAGGTGCTCGACCTGATCGGCGATCTCTACCTGCTCGGCCGCCCGATCATCGGCCACGTGCGCGCCAATCGTACCGGCCACTCCGACAATCTTGCGCTGTTGCGTGCGATTCGCGACGCACTTTGACCAAGCGATGGAGCTGGCGGGAAAAGTAGCGCTCGTCACCGGAGCCGGCCGCCGGGTCGGCCGGGCGATCGCGCTGGCGTTGGCCGAGCGCGGCGCCGCCATCGCGGCCCATTATCGCAGCTCGCAGGCTGAGGCAGAGACGCTCGCCGCCGAGATCGCGCGCGGCGGCGGCCAGGCGCAGGTCTTCGGCGCCAACCTGGAGCACGTCAGCGAAATCGAAGCGATGGTCAGCGCGACGCTTGAGAAATTCGGCCGCCTCGACGTGCTGGTCAACTCGGCCTCGGTCTTCTACCGCAAGCCGCTCGAACAGGTGACCGAACAGGATTGGGATTTGAATCTCGACGTCAATCTGAAAGCGCCGTTTTTCGCCGCCAAGTTCGCCGGGGCCGCGATGCGCCGGCAGGGAGCCGGCAAAATCGTCAATATCGGCGATTGGGCCGCTATCCGGCCCTACGAAAATTACCTGCCGTACACGGTCGCCAAGAGCGGGCTGATCGGTCTGACGCGGGCGCTGGCCAAGGCGTTGGCGCCCGAAGTACAGGTCAACTGCGTGGCACTGGGTCCGGTGATGCCGCCGGACGACTACGGCGCCGAGGAGATCGAAAAGCTGCGCATGAGGACGCTCACCAAGACTCTCGGCTCGCCGCGCGACGTCGCGCGGGCGGTGCTGTTCCTGTGCGAGGGCACCGACTTTGCGACCGGTTCGACGCTGCTGCTCGACGGCGGCCGCCTGCTCGGCTGACGCGCTTGCGTAAATCTCATCGGCAGTCGGATTCGGCGAGCTACCGGATATCGCCGGTCAAATCGCGCATCGCGGTGCTGGCCAGCGGCGGGCTCGACAGCTCGGTGTTGATCGCGACGCTGGCGAAACCGCGACGCGAGGTCTTTCCGATCTATGTACGCGCCGGACTGCGATGGGAGAGCGCGGAAATCGCAGCGCTCGCGCGCTTCATCCGCGCCCTCGGCTCACCGCGGGTACGGCCGCTCACCGAGCTGCGGATGCCGATGGATGACGTCGCGCCGCGCCACTGGAGCGTCACCGGCCGCGGCGTCCCGGGCTACCAAGCGCCGTTCTCGTCCAACTACATCATCGGCCGCAATCTCAGCCTGATCGCCAAGGCCGCCGTGTTCTGCGCCTATCATCGGATCGGCGAACTCGCGATGGCGCCGCTGGAGGCCAATCCGTTTCCCGACGCGCGCCCGGAATTCTTTCGCGCGCTGAGCGACGCGATCGCGCTCGGCGTCGGTCTGCGCCTGCGCATCCGCACGCCGTTTCTCGGTCTCAGCAAGAGCAGGCTGATTCGGCGCGCCCGCAATCTGCCGCTTCAACTGACCTTCTCATGCGCGCGGCCCAAAGGTTCGATCCACTGCGGACGATGCACCAAGTGCGCGGAGCGGATTGAGGCCTTCCGCGCCGCCCGGGTGCCCGATCCGACGCGCTACGCGCATCAGCCGCGCTGACTGATTACCCAATCGGCACCGCCGCCGGCTCGTATTCCGTCACGCACGGCGGGCCCGGCGCAAAGAAGTGTGCCACGGTCTGCGCCTCGGCGCCCAAAAAAATCATGCTCGATGAACGAGTTCCGTAGTCGTCGAGGTGGAGACAAATTGCGTTGGGCGCCGCTGATCGCGAATCGAGCGGGGTCGCATGATCGGCCAGCAGTTGACGCAGTCGCGCACGCTGCGCGAGCGGATTGGCGGCGAACTCGCCGTCCCTGGCGAGCTCCGCAAAGTGATCGAAGGCCCGGCTGATCTTCGGGCATTCGAAATCGTCGACATCGAGGTTGGTCAGCAGATGGAGCCCCGGCGCGAGGCGCGCCGTCTCGATAAGATCGCGTCGATTGTAGGCCACCAGCGCCTCGGCGCGTGAGACGATCAGCAGATTGAAGGGGTTGTAAGCGCCACCGTCCTGCCGCTGGACGAACTCCAGCGCCTCGCTCGCCGTCCGGTAGCGCAGCGCCTCCAGGCATAGCAGACCGCGCGAGCGGCGGGCCGGATCGACTCCGCCCTGGGCGCGACGATTGAGCAATCCGGCGACCAACCCGTGCTGGTTAATCCCGAGCCAGGTGCCGCCCGCCTTGAGATCCTTGCCGCCGATCACCTGCGGCTTCGAGGCCAGGATTTCCGGAGCAGAGGCCGGCCGCGACAGGTATTCATCGCGATTCGCGACCAGTACCACCGGATAATCGGGGAACACGCGAAAATAGATGGCCAGCGTGCACATCGAATTCAAATTGGCAGCGCCGCCCGGTCCGATACAAGAGCCTGGCGCGGCGATTCCTGCTAGGCTTGACGGTGTGAGCTCTGATCGGACTTACGACGTCATCCTGATCGGAGGAGGGGTGGTCGGGAGTTCGCTTGCGATGGGCCTCGCCGAACGCGGGCTCAAGCCGCTGGTGGTCGATCTCGACCTCAGCGGACGGCTGAGTTCCAGCGAGAAGAACGCCGGCGGAGTGCGCGCGACCTGGTGGCAGCCGGTCAATATCCGGCTGTGCCGCGAATCGATCCGCTATTACGAGAGCATCGCCGACGAGATCGGCTTTCGCCAGCTCGGCTACCTGTGGCTCTATGACGAGCAGACCTGGCCGCAGGCGCTCGAGCATCTACCGCTGCAGCGCGCACTCGGCCATCCGATC
>Ga0307373_10004339_pt1 | contig 23949 bp, 18 predicted proteins | sample OX2MG_FD_202534 | JGI IMG/M metagenome (GOLD analysis project Ga0307373, IMG submission 202534) | Soil microbial communities from Risofladan, Vaasa, Finland - OX-2 | ecosystem: Environmental > Terrestrial > Soil > Coastal area > Acid sulfate soil | place: Finland: Risofladan, Vaasa | collected... | reverse complement strand
ATCAGCCACGAAGGCTACGCCCGCGCAATCCGCGGCCGCGGCCACATCGTCCGGCGCAAACGCTCGCGGCTGACCGTGCCGGGTCGGCTCTATGCCCCGTCGGCCTTGGAGCCGGGCGTGGCGCTGGAACTGCACCAGCTCGACATCTACCAGGAAGCCCCGCCCGACAACATCGCGCTGCCACTCGAAACCGGTGCCGACGCGATGGTGTGGGTCCGCCGCACGGTGTTCGTCGCCGCCGATGACCGCCAGCCGGCGCAGATCCACGTCAGTTGGCTCACCGACCTCGGCGCCGACGCTGAGGCCGCGCTGCGGGAGGCAGAGCCCGGGACACCGTGGCCCGAGGCTGTCCAGCAGGTCACCGGCCGCCGCATCGCCACCGTGCTCCAGAACACCCGCGCCCGCGGCGCCAACCCCTTCGAGGCCGACGTGTTCGGCATCCCGGTCGGGACCAAGGTCTTCGTCACCCACCTCACCACCTACGACGCCAAGCGCCGCCCGATCGAGCACTCCCGCTACACCTGGCCCACCGACGCCGTCCGCATGAGCGACTACTACAGCTACGCACATATGAGGGGCGGTGTTCCCGCAGATGGATGCTGGCGCCGACAGCGATCCGTGTCGGCCGGAGCATCAGCTCTTGGTTATGGTGGGGTTTCTATGGACTTGCGTTGACGAATGCTCGGGCGTGAGCATCGATAGCGGCCGCGAACCGCCGGAAGTTGACGGCATCCGCAGGAAAGCTCACCTGGGTCGGCTTGCCCTTTGTGGCAAGGGTTAGGCAGGCACCGGTGTACTTGCGCTCCAGGACTAGGCGCTGGCACAGGATCTCGTACCGCCTTGCGTAGGAGGCACTTTTGAACACCGGATCGACTTCGAAGTACGGTTCTGCGTTGGCGACCGGGGTATGAACCCGGGCGCAATCTTCGAGGAGGAAAAAGTAGCCGAGGAACGGCGCCTGGTGACGGCCAAACCGGCCCTCCCGGTAAGCGGTCCAGATGTCCTCAGCGTTTCCGATAGCTTCCTCGGTGCGGTTGTTGAAGTTATTACCGAAGCTGGGCCCGACTTGGGACTTGAACTCAACCGCGAGCAGTAGCTGGCCGTCGGCAACCACCAGCAGGTCCCACTTCTTCTCTGGCCGGTAATACCCGGGCAGTTCCAGCGCTGTGCGAGCTCGGATGGCCGAGCGAGACAGACCGGCGTGGAGGAGGATGTCGGTGAGCAAGGTTTCCAGGGCACCCATCTGGGTCCCGCCGGTGACCGCGCCACGGGTGCCAGCGTCGATTTTGCCGGCCTCGATCTGTTCTTGCTGCTGGCGATCCCGGGCATCCCAAAACGCCTGAACCGCCTCCTGGAATCGCTCCTCCAAGTCCGTTAACACGACACGGCCCCTGCCATGTCAGCGATGTCATATGCCTCGATAGCCGCCGTGGTAGCAGCGTCGGCATCCCGGTCGCGGAACGCGTGCCGGAGCCGGTCACCCACACCCTCGGACAATGACGCCGGGTCTGGGACCCTTATGCGACGCAGATACTGGGCCTGGAACCGCAGCGTGCCCCCACGCATCTTGACGCAGTAGGCCTCGATGAACAGCTGGGCCACCCGGGACAGCAGCAGACCCCCGAGTACCTCTAGGTCCCAGACCTCGGAGGTCAGGAAGTACAGGTTGTGGTGTGGATAGGCCTCTCCCCGGTCTAGGACCGGGTTGCTGGTCAGCTTCATGTCCGGGAAGTACAGCTTTGCCTGGGTGGTGAGGCCGTGGTGGACCTTGTCGATCGTGCGGTACCACTCTCCAGGACGGCGTATGGCAATGTTGCGGCCCTGGAGTTCCTTTCTGCGGCCCTGCAGATAGGCGTGCAGCCTGGGGAAGTCGCGTAGGTCTACGAGGGCGCCGCCCTTTGTCCACGGGTTCACCAGGTAATGCCCAGACCACCGCATCACACCATCCCGGGTGTCAGCGGTCATGGCCAGCGGCAGTAGCCGGTCTGGCTCGACCGTGCCTGGATCCGTGGTAACGAATACTCGATCAGCGCCAGTGGCCACCCCGATACCGATCTTGGTGCCGGTCAGCTCGTCTTGCAGCGGGCCAAACCGCGCTTCCAGCCGCTGCAGAAGGGCCAGCCGACGTGGTTCCAGCGAAGGCCAGGGCGCCGTCCCGCGATACCAGCGGTCCACGGTGGTCGCTGTGAACCCGGGAACAGCTTCCATCTGCCCGACGGCCAGCCGCGTCACCGCATCCGCCAAGCTCTCTCCGCCATGCAAAGGTCCGGAGCCAGGGCCTGCGTTCGCTACGACTGCCTGCTCCTGGGTGGCCCGGCGGATCACTGTTACTGCCGGGTAGGCCGCCACCTCATCCTCGAATACCGGGGCGTCATGCATCTCGATAACCGCCTCGACTGCGAACGCGGCACTGATCATGCGTCGCAGCTCAGCACCGTACGCCGAACGCATCCAACGGTCCGCGCAGATGAACCCCAGCACCCCGCCGTCGGTGAGCTGGCGGAGCCCAGCCTCGATGAACCCCACGTAGATGTCGCACCGGCCCACCATCGCGGGGTACAGGTGCCGGTAGACATTCAGTGCCCCATCAGGAAGATCGTCATACCGGATGTAGGGAGGATTGCCGACCACAGCATCCGCCCTCCGGTCTTGCGGTGAAGCCAAGAGGTAGTCCCCGACTCTCACCCAGCCTTTGGCCAGTTCCCTGGCCTCCCGCTCACCGGCACCATGACTGCGAAGTTCCCGGGTCAACAGCGCGACAGCGCGGGCAGCAGCATCGGCATCGAGTTCATAAGCTCGGATTGACTCGCTGGCGTCCGAGAGCTTGCGCCCATGGGCCTCCACCGACGCGATCATGCGCCGGACCATTGGCACGAGGAACGCCCCCTCACCTGCCGCCGGCTCCACCGTGTAACGTGCCGCCAGATCCTCTTCCACCCGGTAGCCGATCAGATCCAGGATCAGGTCCGCCACCCACGGTCTGGTGTAGACGACGCCTCGGGGCTCCTTCACCGGCACCAGTCTTGGCAGCCCACCGGCGAGGGCCACACTCGCAGCCAGGCTTTTCACTGGAGGGGGCTCTCCAGCTAGGTCGAGTGCACCTTGGAACGTGGGCAAGCCAGCGCCACCCCTTTTCTACGTTCGTAAGGCCACTAACCAACGGGCTACGAGGTGCTGATGCGGGAGCGGTGCCCGACACCCATAGATGATATGGGTGGGGCAGGACAGGCCAGCGGAGACAGGCCGACCTAGCCTTGGGAGTGTCTGCTCCCGCACCCGGTCATGCCCATGGGTGAGTCAGGAAACCCGATGCCCGCGAGGCTGGCCAGGGTTTGGGTGAGTGTGAGGACCTGGACCTGGCGCTGCACTTCGACCGCGATCGCCGGGTCCGCGAAGTGTGCCCTCGTCAGCGCCGCCAGGGCGCGCCGCTCGGCTCGGCGCACACGTCGCGAGGCGATCAGGCCGGGATTGCCAGTCTGCCGTTGTGAGGCAAGAACATGGCGCAGAACGTGCAGCCGCCGCGCGGCCGACTCCACCCGCACCCGTCGGGTCGCCGCCTCAGCTGCAACCTTCCCGTCGGCAGCGAGGCGCATTCGCACCCGGACCCGCTCGACGGGACGCAACCAGGCCAGCCCCGGCAGGATGCGTTCGGCGTGCTGGGCGGTGTGGCGGGTTTCCCGGAGGGAGAATTCGAACAGGGTCGCGGCGATGACCGGCGTGAGCGCGAACGCCTCTTATGCGCCTGGGCGGTCGGGGGCGTGGATCCAGTTGAACAGGCTGGACGCCGCGACCAGGCCCCACACCGCCAGCCGGGGAGCGACCGCCGACTCCCCGCGGGCCGCGCGGCGCATCAGCAGGACCGCACACAACCCGGCCGCACCGTCGAGGGAGCCCCACAGCAGATAGGGCCACGGGCCGGGCAGTCCCATATTGGAGCGGGCGAAGCCGACGAGCCCGTGCGCGGAGATCGCCGCCGCCACCGCGGCGAACCCGAAGAGCAGCCCGTACTGGACAGCCGCCGACAAGGTCAACTGGCTCATCGACCGGGCACACCCCGCCGGCCGCGGCCCCTACTCCAACGCCGAAGTCAGCGCCCTGATCGAGAAGGTCACCGGCGAGCAGTTCTCCCACACCACCATCTGGAAGCTCCGCAACGGCCAGGCCAGCAACCCCCAGATGCGCCTCATCCAGGCGCTCGCTCGCACCTTCGGCGTCCCGCCCGCCTTTTTCTTCGACGACTACGACGAGGAGAAGGCCGGGCTGCTCCGTGACCAGGTCGAACTGCGTCCTGATGCGCGACTCCCGCGTGACCGGCGCCCAGCTCCGCGCCCTCGCCGCCCTCACGCCCGCCGCCCGCCAAGCCGTCGCCGACCTCATCGAGCACACCGCCCGGAACGAGGTTCGGAGGACGTCCCCTTCCTGACCGCAGCTAAGGATTGGCGCCCTACCACAGGCGATATGTCCGACCGCTGTACGACCTGAGCGACGGCCGGCCATGAACAGGGCAATCAGTGCACGTATCACTCGCCACAATTTGCTGACAACGTGGGCCCGGACGGGCTGATTCAGGAAGACTCATTTGAGCGTGGCTTAGCGGCAGCGGTATCCCCCGCAGGTTCCGTAGCGCTGATCGTGCCCGCCACAATGAGCCGGCCTGCATGAGTGTCGGAGCCCTCCGCCACACTGGTGCAGCCGTGCGAGATAGCCCATGCGCGGCGTACTGGGAGCGGGAGCAGGTACGTGGAGAACTGGCAGGCATTCGTGCCGAACGCGGGCGGTTCTGGCGAGCAGCCTGGCTCATCAGCGACAGCCTCGACCGGGTCGGAGGAACGCGCCCGGACACTCAGCCTGATCGACTTCCTGGCGGACTACGACGCTCGCCGGAATCCTCCTGTCTATGACATCAAGAGATACGACCTCTTCTTGTTGCGCGACGAGGACCTGCCCGAGGTCCCCGGAGTAAGTCTCTCTCCAGCCGCAGAGGCCTGGTTGACGGTTGACTTCCTGGATCTGCCCTCGCGCCCAGAGGTTCCCGAGGAACTGGTCACGCTCCTGGGCGAGAGCGCCACCGTCGGTCCACACATGCGGCCAACCATCCGAACAGCACCCGCCGGAACGGAACCAGGCGACCCTGACCCAGAGCCCGACCCCGAACTGGTAGCCGCAGCCGAGCGATGGATTGCGACGGTGTGGGAACCCTTCGCAGCCCAGTGGGCTGCGGTGACGGCTGCGAAGACGCTTCACCGCGACTTGTTCCAGCAGCGAGAGCACCTCGCCACAGACCGCGAGTCGGTGGAACTCGTCTGGGGCTTCGGGCGGTTGCGCTGGAACCATGACGGCGAGGTGATCGACCATCCGCTGATCACGATCCCGGTGGAGGTGGAGCAGGATGAGGTCACGCAGCGGATCCGCGTGTGCCCTGCCGGTGCACCCGAAGTTGAGGCCCGGTGCCTGGCTGGTCTGTCACTGGCCGACCGCCCTAGGTTCATGAGCATCCGCCAGTCCGTGAATGACGAAGGCACAGACCCCTGGGACGCTCAAGTGCTCCAAGGCCTGCTGCGGCCACTGATCCGGGCCATTGACCACAATGGCACGCTCACCGAGCACGCTCTAATGCCCACAGACACGGCCGCGGCCAATGGCAGCTGGGTGCTGTACATGCGTCGGCGGCTGCCCGACTACCAGGGATTCCTCCAGAGGATGCGGGCACTCTACCGCGACGAGTCTGTGGCCGTGCCCGAAACTCTGCAAGCGGTGGTCTCAGATGCTCCGTCAGTCCTAGCGGGGCAAGCCGCTGTTGCCGATGGGGACAACCAACGCGACGCTGAGCCCTTGTTGCTTCCGCTGCCCACCAATGAAGAGCAGCAACGCATCCTGACCCAGGCGCAGCACAGCACCGGGGTGACTGTGCAAGGGCCTCCGGGGACAGGCAAGTCGCACACGATCGCCAACATCATCAGTCACTACGTGGCCTACGGGAAGCGGGTGCTGGTGGTGGCTGAGAAGGAGCAGGCGCTGCGTGCCTTGATCGGAAAAATCCCCGACGGCATCAAGGACCTCACCGTCTCGGTGCTCGGCGCGGATGCGGACAGCCGCCGCGAACTGGAGTCATCGATCGGTCAGATCCAGACTCGGGTTACTGGCATCGACAAGGCGTTCGCCGATGAGCGCATCCGACAGCTAACATCCGACCTGGATGCGGCCGACCGCAGCATCGCTGCCACGACGAACACGCTACTCGCCACTCGCCAGGCGGAAGTAACACGCCTCCCGGAGGAATGGCTGGCCGGGGAAGCGCCGACCAGGGCCGAAGCCGCCCGTTGGGTGGCCGAGCACTCCTCCAGGCACGGCTACATCGATGACCTCGTCACACCCGCTCTCCCCTGCCCCATCAGCGGCGGGGACCTCGCGGAGTTCGTCACACTGATCGGCCAGGTAGGCGTCCACCGGGCCGACGCCTGCGCTGCCGAACTGCCGGAGTTGACCGCCATCCCAGTCCAAGCCGACTTGGCAGACTGGTTCGCCAAGCTGACGGAGCTGCGGGCATCGGTCCGGTCTCTCGACGGGGTCGTCCACGACTGGGGTCTTGCTATCGCCCGCGGCCACGAGGGCCTCAAAGCGCTCGCCGACAGATGCCACGCCGAAATGGAGTGGGTAGTCAAGAGCGCGGGTACCTGGCTCGGCCATGTCCGCGACCAAGCCGACGACCCTCTCCTGGCCCAGGATTGGGCGTCATTCGGCGGCCAGCTCTCCCGGGATCGCCAGGAGGCGCTCCGGCTACGTAGCGTTCTGACGGCGCACAATGTTGTGATCCCGGAACCCATCGAGCCCGCACTCATCAACGGGCTACAGGATGCCAAGGACCGGTTTGCCCAGTCTGGCAAGCTGGGCTTGTTCGCCGGCCCAGCAAAGCGGGCGATGCAGGAATGCCAGGTCGATGGACGGCAGCCCAGCACTGCTGAGGACATCGACTTGTGCCTTCAGGCGGTGACCCTGGGGAATCTCCGCCGCCGGATGCTGACCAGCTGGCAGAACCAGCTCGCCCGAGTTGGAGGCACCGAACTAGGCGCCGCCGTCCCTGAAGACGTGCTCGGTCGCTTCCTAGACGACTTGGCCAGGGCACTTGCCTGGCCGCGGACCTGGGCTCAGCTGCGCGCCGATCTAGCCGCCGCAGGCGTAGCCAGCCCAGGCGCAGTCGATGCGGACACACTCGGCCACCTGTCGGATGTCTGTATCCGGGCATGTGACCAGATCCGCCTGCAGGAACTCTCCCGCTCTGTTGACGACCTCAACGAGGTGCTCCGCGCGGGCGGCAAATCCGCCACCGCCTCTCCCTTGTGGAATCTTTTCGCAGACGCGCTCTCCCACCGAGACCTGGCGCAATGGCAGCGCCTGCGGGATGAGCTCAACGACCTGCATGAAATCGCCCCGGCAGCACGCAGGCTGCGCGAACTGCGGGCGCTACTGTTCGCCTGCGCGCCGATCTGGACTTCCCGCATCCTGGCGGACCCGGCGGCTGCCGGAGATCCCGCCGAACTTGAAGCCGCGTGGCGGTGGCGCCAGCTCGACTCGTGGGTGCACGAAGCGCTGGCTGGTCTGACCCCCGCCCAGCTCCAGGCCCAGCTTGAGGAACTCTCCAAGGAACGGCGGCGTGTGGTCGCAGACCTGGTCAGCGAGCGTGCCTGGCGCCGACTCGCCGACAACCTCGGTGATCGGCAGCGGCAGGCGCTCAACAGCTACGTGCGAGCGGTGACCAGGTTCGGGAAGACAGGCGGCAAGTTCGCCCAGCGCTGGCTGGCGGAGATCCGTGCCGCCCTGGATGAGTCCAAAGACGCCGTCCCGGTGTGGATCATGCCAACAGCGCGGGCACTCACCAGTTTCCGCCCAGAGATCCACCCGCCCTTCGACGTCTTGGTCGTCGACGAGGCATCCCAGATCGGAATGGAAGCGCTGCCGCTGCTAGCCCTGGCCAAGAAGACCATCGTGGTCGGCGATGACAAGCAAACCAGCCCCGAAAACGTTGGCCTGAACCGCCAGCAGGTGTTTGACCTTCTGGACGAGCACCTAGCGATGATCCCCAAGTACCGGATCGTGTTCGACCCGGACAGCAGCCTGTACGACATCGCTTTCCAGAAGTTCCCCGGCGTCGTGATGCTCACCGAGCATTTCCGGTGCCTGCCCCAGATCATCGGGTTCTCCAACGCCCACGCCTACGACAACCGGATCATTCCCCTACGTGACCAGGCGCCGCTACCCGGCTGGTCAGCCCTAGGCGCGGTCAGGGTGCTGGACGGCTACCGGAACGGGATGGTTAACGAGCCAGAAGCAGACGCTGTTGTCGACCTCATCGCCGACCTGTGCGCCAACCCCGACTACGACGGCATGGACATGGGCGTCATCTCGCTCCTCGGCTCCACCCATTCCAAGCTCATCTGGGACAAGCTGTATGACCGGTTGGGCCCGGAGGTCATGCTACAGAGGCGATTGCGCAGCGGCGAGGCGGCGAACTTCCAGGGCGACGAGCGCGATGTGATGATCATCTCGACAGTGGTCGCGGTTAACCCTGCTATCCCGTCCGAACGGATCTCCGCGATGACGGGCACACCCGCGATGCGCCGCATCAACGTTGCCGCGTCCCGGGCACGGCAGCAGATGTGGGTGGTCCACTCCGTGGATCCCGACAGATTCCCCGACGGCGACCTACGCGGCGCGCTCATCCGCCACTGCCGGGATGCTGGCACGGCCACAGCACCGTCAGCCGACCTGCTGGGCGCATGTGAGTCGCAGTTCGAACGGGACATAGTGCAGAAGATCCTGGCCCGCGGCTACCGCAAGGTGTCCGTCCAGCACCGCGTCGGCCGCTATCGCATCGATATCGTCGTCGAAGGACCCCACGCCCGCCTGGCGGTCGAATGCGACGGAGACCGCTGGCACGGACCCGACGTCTGGCACAAGGACCGTGCACGTCAGCAGGTCCTCGAACGCGCGGACTGGACCTTCGAACGCATCCGCGGCTCCGCCTTCTACCGCGACCCGGACACGGCCCTGGTCCCCCTCTGGGAGAGGCTGGCAGCCCTCGGCATTCCCACCGGGGACTGGTGGTCAGCCCAGACCCCTCAGCCGACTCTCCGCGAAGTCTCAGGCCCGAGCCGCGCCCCCGATCCCGCGCGCCTTTCAGATCAGAGTGCCCCGCCAAACGAGCCAGATCCTGTTACACCCCCGCCCCCGGCTACGGACCGTGCCCCAGTCACATCCGGTATGCACCCGGCACAGCCAGAACCCAGGTGGCCATCACCCAACGCGATCTCCATAGCACCTGTCCCGAAGGCGCATCCTGCGATGCCCGCCGTGGACGGGGAGGAATCCCACGCCCAACCCCCAGACTCCAACGGCACAGACCAGCCTGGAACCTGGGTTCCGGCCAAGAGTGTCCCGGAAGACAACCGGACCGGCCTTGCTCTTGGCCCTTACCACGCTTGGCAGCCGCGCATGCTTCCCCACCCAGACACCACCTCGGTGTCCGGCATAATTGCGGGGCTCGCCGACATCGTCGCTGCGGAAGGACCAGTACATGCCCATCGGGCATATCGAACGTACATCCTCGCGGCAGGGGGGTTCCGCGTCGGGAGAGACATGCGCCGCATGTTCCATTCGGCCACGCGTCAGGCCATTCGCTCAGGTGCCTTCCAGCAACTGGGTGACTACCTCTCCGCACAGGACGAAAAGACGATCTACATCGCTGGCAAGCCACCAGTTCTCGTCCGGGAACTGGGTCCGCGTCAACTCTCGGAAGTTCCGCGCAGTGAGGTCTCCGAACTGATCAGGCATCTCGACCTAGAAGACGCCCCTGATGACGTGGTCAAGCGTGCCGTGCTCAACGCGTATGGGCTAGTACGTCTCACCGAGAGGACGAGCCAGTACCTGGACGAATGCCTGCGTTATGACTGGTACCAACCCACTGCCACATAGGCCCCGCGTTGTCAGAGTTTTCGGCTGTGATGGTGAACCATGTCGGCTGGACAAGGACACGCGCGGCAGAATCGCGGTCAGTCAGACGAGTAGCGAGGGTCGCGATGGCCAGGCGTCAGAGTAACCAGCTTCGATCTGATCGAGTAGCTGCCGCAACGCATTCACGGCCTTGTTCCGGACATCACTGCGGTCACAGCCCCGCGCGCGCTGTTACTTCCGCTAGACGTCGTTCGAGATGGTCCCGAGCCTGGTGGACGTCGCCGTCGGTGACAGCGCTCATGGCGACGGCTGCGGTGATGATGACGTCGCACAGTTCGGCGAGCAGGTCGTCGCGGGTCCGGCACACGCCCTTGCGGCTGTTCAGGCCGCGGAGCCCGATGAACGCTTCGGCGACCTCGCCGACCTCCTCTGTCAGCTTCAGCAGCCGGGTCTCGATGGCCGCTTCGGCGTGGTGGTCGTGCAGGCGTTTGATGTCGTCCCACATTGTGTGGCCTCCGTACGGGCGGTGGGCTCCCCGGCCGCAGCCGGGCCAGGTGTGATGTCAGGTCCGGGCAGTGATACCGAGCTTGGTGACGCGGGCCGCGATCCATTTCACCCGGTCGCTGGTGCTCATGTTGGGCGGGATGTCGATGACCCGCTGCTCGACGGTGGCGCAGATCTGGCGGACGACGCGGTCGGCGGCGTGCTGCAGATCGAGGACCTTGGCCCGGCCACCCCCTTGAACAGGAAGTCGACGATGTAGGCGATCAGGATCCCGGTCACGATCATCATCTGGTTGAACGACACCAGACCTCCGCGGATCCGCCGGGGCGCGACCTCCGCGATGTACATTGGCGCGACAAACGACGCGGTCCCGACCGAGAGTCCGAGCACAAAGCGCGCCGCGGTCAGCTCGGCCGCGCTCGACGCGGACGCGCTCCACAGTGCCGCGCCGACATAGATGCAGCCTGAGAGCACCTTTGTCCACTTCCGGCTCATCGCCTCCGCGAGATAGCCGGCCGCCGCTGCGCCGACCACCGCACCCACCAGCAGCGCGCCGATGATGGCCTGCTGCTGTAACGCCGAGGCGTGAAAGGCCGGCTTGATGAACAGCAGCGCCCCCGAGATCACCCCGGTGTCGTACCCGAACAGGAAGCCGCCCAGCGCGGCGACGACCGCCAGCACGAACAGGAACGGCTTCGCCTCGCTACGCGCCACGTGAATGAACCCGCTCATCCCTCTTCCTCCGTTCGGCCTAGGCGGGGTCCTCTCCGGCGGGGGCTCGGTATCGGCTGTGGCTCGCGGCCCGTGGCTGCTCGAAGCGCGCCCTACTCCGCGATCCTCTTCGTTCATCCTCCCCAGCGCGCGCCACCTACGCTTGGCTGGCGAGTCAGACGATCGCCGCCGCAGCTGGGCGCTGGCCTGGAGCAGCGGGCGGACGGCTTCGGCCCGGTTCAGCTGCGGCGGCACGTGCCCGCAGCCGGAACATGCCCGCAGGTCGCCCGGAAATGGTTCAGGCGCGGCCCGGGCTTGCCCAATGTGCCACGAGCTGGTCGAGGACGGGGGCGAGGTTCTGGAGTTCGTCGAGGTGAGCGGGGGCCAGCCGGATCAGGCGCTTCTCACCATCGCTAGTGAGCCGGACACGCGTGACGCGACCGTCGATGTCGTCGCCCCGTCGCTCCACCAGCCCTGCCGCCACGGCGCGGTCGACCAGCTCGACCGTGCTGTGACGGCGCAGCAGCAGGTAGCCGGCCAGGTCCCCGACAGCCGGGCCCTGCACTCCGCGATGGCCCTTGATCGCCAGCAGCAGCTCGTGCTGGGCTGGGGTCAGGCCGACCGCGCGCGCCTCAGCCTGGCTCCAGCGCAGAAACCGGCGCAGGCTGGTGCGGAACGCCAGCAGAATCTCGTAGTCTTCGCGAGTCAACTGACGCACATCCCTCGCCTCCCGGTTGTGGCCGGTGTCCGCCGTGGCAGGGGCCGGCACGCTTCGTGGTCAGCATAGGCCGGAACGGCGAGTTGACCGCGACATCTGCAGCCGGATGGCCAGGCGGCCCGCCCGGGGGACCCGGGCTGCGCGCCGGCGCCGAGCTCGGCGAAGCGGTGCGCTCAGCCCACCCACGGCACGATAGGTCGTGGTACGATAGAAAACCCAGCCGAGGCCCAGCAGGCCCGCCTACGACATCGCTCCAGACCCTGGCGACGCGGCACCGAGCCTTTACGCTCGGAGCAAGCCAGGAAGTAAAGGAGCGGCGGTGGACGCCTGCCCGTCGGGCAAGCAGCCCGAGATCAGCTGGAGGGTCCACAACGCCGCCGTCATCGAGGCGGGCGGCGGAGTCCATCAACATGGCGCCAGGGACCACCATGTCCTGGATCCTTACCCGCCCGGCGCCCTGTGCGACGGGGCACCCGGCGTGCGGTTCATGCCCTGGCTCAGCCGCTCCCCCGGCGGCCGCCGCCGCGCCGACAGTGCAGACCACCAGATGGCGCGCCCCGGGCCGGACACACCCAGCGCAATTCATGGCTCCTTGCGCCGGCGGCCGTGGCAGGTTCCGCCCGACGAAGACCCGGGTGAAGATGGGGACCCAGCTCTTTCCGATGCAGGGCTACCCGGCCGCGCTGGACGCCGAGGTGGGCAACGCCGTCGGCGAACAGGGACTGAGCGTTGGTCATCGGGACCTGTATCTGCGACGTCCTTCCCACGGGCCGGCGGCGCAGGGTCCTGGGCGCCGGGCCGAAGACCTGTCCCTCCCACGCCCTGGGCAGCGGTGGGGCGATCCGCCTGCGGCCCGGCCAGGCGATGCGCGCGAGCTGGGGGGGCGCCTTACATGAGCAAGGCCGCAGCGCAGGCCGCCGATGCACTGGTGATCTTCGGCATCACCGGGACCTGGCCCGCAAGATAACGTTCCGCGCGCTGTACCGCCTGGAGGTGGCCGGCCGGCTGGAGTGCCCGATCATCGGGGTGGCACGCGAGGACTGGTCCGAGGGCCAGCTGGTCGCCTCGGTGCGGGAAGCCCTCCAGGTGGCGGGCGAAGCCGTGGAGGCGAAGGCCTTCGGCCGGCTGGCCCGGCGGTTTGCCTACCTGCAGGGTGACTTCGCCGACCCAGGCACCTACGAGCAGCTGGCTGGCCGGCTGAAAGGCACCTCCCGGCAGCTGTTCTACCTGGAGACCCCGCCCGCGCTGTTCGCTGTGGTGGTGGCGGCGCTCGGCCAGGCGGGCCTGACGGCCCAGGCCACCGTGATGATCGAGAAGCCCTTCGGCCACGACCTGGCCTCGGCCCGGGCCCTCAACCACGAGCTGCACAAGGTCCTCGCCGAGGACCAGATCCTGCGTATCGACCACTTCCTGGGCAAGCAGCCCGTGCTCGACATCCACTTCCTGCGCTTCGCCAACGCGCTGCTCGAGCCGGTGTGGAACCGCGACCACGTGGCCGCCGTGCAGGTCACCATGGCCGAGGACTTCGGGGTGGAGGACCGGGGCGCCTTCTACGACTCGGTCGGCGCGCTGCGCGACGTGGTCCAGAACCATCTCCTCCAGGTCCTCGCCCTCATCGCCATGGAGGCGCCTACCGGCGCCGGGCATCGTGCGCTGTGGGACAAGAAGGTCGATGTCTTCCGGGCCATGGCCGACGCCGACCCGGCCCGCTGCGTGCAGGGCCAGTACGAGGGGTACGGCAAGGTCCCCGGCGTGCGCGCCGGCTCGGTGACCGAGACCTACGTGGCGCTGCGCCTGGAGGTAAACAACTGGCGCTGGGCCGGCGTGCCGTTCTTCGTCCGGGCCGGCAAGGCGCTGGCCGCATGCGCCACCGAAGTGAGGGTGATCTTCAAACGCCCGCCCCGCCTGGCCTTCCTGGATCAGCCGCACCACACCGACCCGAACCAGCTGGTGGTCCGGATCGACCCGGACGCCGGGCTGCGGCTCGCCTTGCTGTCCAAGGGCCCGGAGGGCAGGGCGTCGAGGGACGTGCACATGGACCTGCCCTTCGCCGCCGAGCTCGGCAAGCCCCCCGGGCCCTACGAGCGCCTCCTCCATGACGCGCTCGCCGGCGACCGTTCGCTGTTCACCCGCGAGGACGCCGTGGAGGAGACCTGGCGGGTCCTCCAGCCGCTGGTGGACCATCCCCCCGCCCCGGCGCCCTACCGGCGAGGGTCGTGGGGGCCGCCCGGAGCAGATGAGCTCCTCCGGGGCCATCCTGCCTGGCAGCTGCCGTGGCTTCCCGTCCCGGGGGAACGCGGCAGCTGACCGCAGGGGCCGGGCGAGCAGGCCGATGGGACACCCGACGAGACAAGGGAGACGACGATGGCAACACCGAACCCAATGCAGCTCGGCATGGTCGGGCTCGGACGGATGGGGGCGAACATCGTCCGCCGCCTGATGCGCGATGGCCACGCCTGCGTGGTCTTCGACGTGGACCCTGAGGCGGTCATGGCGCTGGAGAAGGAAGGAGCCACCGGGGCGGGTTCGGTGGCCGATTTCATCGGCAAGCTATCCCAGCCTCGGGTGGCGTGGGTGATGGTGCCCGCCGGGGATGTCACCGGCAAGACCATCGAAGACCTGGCCTCCCACATGGCCTCCGGTGACGTGATCATCGACGGTGGCAACTCCTACTACCGAGACGACATCCGCCGCGCCGCCGGCCTGTCCGGCCGGGGTATCCACCTGGTGGACTGCGGGACGAGCGGCGGGGTGTGGGGGATCGAGCGGGGCTACAGCCTCATGATCGGAGGCGAAGACGACGTCGTCGAGCACCTCCGCCCGATCTTCGCCACTATCGCCCCGGGCATGGATTCCGCGTCCCGGACCCCGGGGCGCACGGGCGAACCCGACCCGGCCGAGCACGGGTTCTTGCACTGCGGCCCGAACGGCGCCGGTCACTTCGTGAAGATGGTCCACAACGGCATCGAGTACGGGATGATGGCTTCGCTGGCCGAAGGGCTCAATATCTTGCACAACGCCAACGCCGGCAAGCGCAGTGCAGCGGCCGACGCCGAGACCGCGCCCATGGAAGAGCCCGAGTTCTACCAGTTCGACATCGACACCACGGCGGTGGCCGAGGTGTGGCGCCGCGGCAGCGTTATCGAGTCCTGGCTGCTGGACCTGACCGCCGCCGCCCTGGTTCGCTCCCCCGGCCTGGAGGAGTCCGGGTGTCGGACTCCGGTGAGGGCCGGTGGACTTCGATCGCGGCGATCGACGAGGGCGTCCCCGCCCCGGTGCTCACCGGCGCGCTGTACGCCCGCTTCGGCTCTCGGGGCCTCGACGAGTTCGCCGACAAGGTCCTGTCGGCCATGCGCAAGGGCTTCGGCGGCCACGACGAGAAGAAGGCCTGACGTGGCCGCGGCGGTCAGGCCGGTGGCCGTGCTGTGGGACGTGGACGAGACCCTGGTTCACACTGGCGGGTCCGGGGCCAGGAGCTGGAATGCGGCCTTCCAGAAGCTCCACGGCGTCCCCGCCGACATCGGTGAGCACAGCTCGGCGGGCGAGACCGACCCGCAGGTGGCCAAGGCGACGTTCCAGGGCGTCCTGGGCCGAAACCCGTCCCAGGACGAGCTCGGCCGCCTGTACGCGCAGTATCTGCTGCACCTGGCCGAGGACATCTGGACCTCCGAGCAGTACCGGGTGCTCCCCGGGGCGGAGGAGACCCTTCTCCGCCTGGGAGAGGCAGGGGTGATGCTCGGCCTGGTCTCCGGCGCCATGGAAGGCGCGGCGCGCACCAAGCTCACCCCGGCCAACCTCAACCGGTTCTTCGTCTTCGGCGCCTACGGCTCGGACTCGCCCGACCGGGCCGAGCTGACCCGGCTGGCCGTCGGCAAAGCCACCCGTCTGCACGACCAGCTCACCCCGGCCCAGGTCTATGTGGTGGGCGATACACCCCACGATATTAAGGCCACCATGGTGGCCGGGGCCGTGTCTGTCGGGGTGGCGAGCGGTCATTACTCGGTCGGCGAGCTGGCAGCGGCCGGCGGCGACCACGTGATCAGGTCCCTTGAGGATCCTTTCCCGGGCCTGTGAACCTCCGCTCGAGATGCTGCAGGCCCTGTTCGGTCTCACCCACGGCATGGTGGCCGAGGTCGCCACCGCTCGAACGACAGGGAGAAATTCATGATCGATCCCATTCACCAGGCTCTCGCCCTCGGCCAGAGCATCTGGTACGACAGCATCCGTCGCTCGCTTCTGACCTCCGGAGACCTCGAGCGCATGGTCAGCAAGGAAGGGCTGCGGGGCATGACCTCCAACCCGTCGATCTTCGGCAAGGCCATCGAAGGGTCCAGCGACTACACCGAGGCCATCGCCGAGCTGCGCCGCTCCGGCCCCCTGGACGCCAAGTCCGCCTACGAGTCCCTGGCCATCGCCGACATCCGCGCCGCCGCTGACATCCTCCGTCCCGTCTACGACGGCAGCGGGGGCGCCGACGGCTATGTGAGCATGGAGGTTTCCCCGGAACTGGCCCATGACACGGCCGCCACCGCCGCCGAGGCCAGGCGGCTGTGGTCGGCGATCGACCGGCCCAACCTGATGGTGAAGGTCCCGGCCACCCCGGCGGGCATGCCCGTCATCCAGGAGCTGACCGGGGCTGGCATCAACGTGAACATCACGTTGCTGTTCGGCCTGGAGGCCTACGAATCGGTGGTGCAGGCCTACCTGGCCTGCCTGGAGGACCGGCTCGCCGCAGGCGGCGGCATCGGAGGCATCGCCTCGGTCGCGAGCGTCTTCGTCAGCCGTCTCGACTCGGCGCTGGAACCCCGGCTCAACCGCTCCCTGCAGGGCAAGGTGGCGATCGCCAACGCCAAGGTCATCTATGCCCGCTCCCGCCAGCTCTTCGCCGGGCAGCGCTGGGATGCCCTGGCCGGCGCCGGGGCCAGGGCCCAGCGGCTGCTGTGGGCCTCGACCAGCACCAAGAGCCCGGCCCTCCCCGAACTGCTTTACGTGGAGTCGCTCATCGGGGCTGACACCATCGACACCGTCCCCCCCGCCACCTACGAGGCCTTCCGGACCCACGGCGCCGTGCGCCCGGCGCTGGAAGAGGGCATGGAGCAGGCCCGCGCCCTCCTGGACAGCCTTCCCGGCCACGGGGTCGACCTGGCCGGGGTGACTGGCCAGCTCCTAACGGAGGGGGTGGATACGTTCACGGCCGCGTTCCGCCACCTGCTGTCCTCGGTGGAACAGGCCCTGGCCGGCCCGCCGGAGAAGGCGGAACCCTGGCAGCTGCGCCGGTCGCTGCCAGCTGACCTGGCCGGCCAAGCGGATGGGGCCGTGGACGAGTGGCGGGCAACCGGCAAGGTGGCCCGGGTCTGGGCCCGCGACGCCTCGGTGTGGACCGGGAAGGACGAGGACGCCTGGCTGGGCTGGCTCAGCGTGGCGCTTGACCAGACGGCCCATGCGCATCGCTTCGAGTACCTGGCCCAGCAGGTGCGCGACGCCGGCTTCACCGACGCTGTGGTGCTCGGCATGGGCGGCTCCAGCCTGTGCCCCGACGTGCTGGCGGCCACCTTCCCGTCCAGGCCCGGCTTCCCCCGGCTCCATGTGCTCGACTCGACTGACCCCCAGCAGGTCAAGGCCATGGAAGAGCGGGTGGACCTGGCCCGGACGATGTTCTTCGTCTCCTCCAAGTCCGGCACCACCCTCGAGCCCGACATCTTCGCCGCCTACTTCTACGACCGCATGGCCAAGGTCGTGGGCGAGGACCAGGCCGGCTCGCACTTCGTGGCCATCACCGACCCCGGCTCCCCGCTGGTGGACGTGGCGCGGCACCAGGGGTACCGGGCCGTCTACGCCGGGGTGCCCTCGATCGGCGGCCGCTACTCGGCCTTGTCCAACTTCGGGATGGTGCCCGGCGCGGCCTGCGGCGTCGACGTCACGGCCCTGTTCGACTCGGCCGAGACGATGGCGCACGCCTGCGCCCCCTCCGTGCCGGCCCGGGACAACCCCGGGCTGGTGCTCGGGGCGGTGATCGGCACCTGCGCCACCGCCGGCCGGGACAAGCTCACTCTCGTCACCTCGCCCGGGGTGGCCGGCCTGGGCGCCTGGCTGGAGCAGCTGCTGGCCGAATCCACCGGCAAGCGGGGCCGGGGCGTGATCCCGGTCGACCGGGAGCCGCTGGGAGCACCCGGCGCCTACGGATCGGACCGGCTCTTCGCCTACATCCGCCTCACCGCCGACGACGACGCCGAGCAAGACGCCAAGGTTTCGGCCCTGGAGAAGGCCGGGCAGCCGGTGATCCGGATCGAGCTGTCCGGCCCCGGCGAACTCGGAGGGGAGTTCTTCCGGTGGGAGTTCGCCACCGCAGTGGCCGGCTCGATCATCGGGATCGACCCGTTCGACCAGCCCCGTGGAAGAGGCGAAGGTGCTGGCCCGCGAGCTCACCGACCGCTACGACAAGACCGGCGCCCTGGCCGGCCAGGAGCCCTTCTCCGCCGGCGAGGGCGTGGCGCTCTACGCCGACGCCGCCAACCGGGCCGAGTTGGCCAGGGTGGCCGGTGAAGGCGCCGGCCTGCCGGCCTACCTGGGTGCCCACCTGCGCCGGGCCGGGGCCGGTGATTACGTGGCCCTGCTCGCCTACGTGCAGATGACCGCCGCGCACGACGCCGTCCTGACCGGGATCAGGGCCCTGATCCGAGACGCCCGCAAGGTGGCCACCTGCGTCGGGTTCGGGCCCCGGTTCCAGCACTCGACCGGCCAGGCCTACAAGGGCGGCCCCAACACCGGGGTGTTCCTCCAGATCACCTGCGATGACACCGTCGAGCTGGCCGTGCCCGGGCACCGCTACAGCTTCGGGGTGGTCAAGCAAGCCGAGGCCAGAAGCGACCTCGAGGTCCTGGCCAAGCGCGGGCGGCGAGCACTGCGGGTCCACCTCGGCACAGACGTGACAACAGGGCTGGAGCAAGTCCGTGCCGCAGTGACCGAGGCCCTGTAGGCAGCCGGATGAGGAAGGTGAGCATTCCCCGGGGTCGTCACGGCAAGGCCCTGCTTCGCCAAGCTGGCAACGGCCCGGCCCTGTCCTCCAGCACGAACTGCGCGGATGTGCTCGCCGCGGCCGGCGTCGAGGACCTGTTCGACGAACGGGCCAATGGCATGACCGTGGAGCGGGACCGCCCGGCCGGCAAGCCCGCGCCGGATGTGTTCCTCGCCGCCGCCCACGCCCTCGGGGCTGCCCCGGCGGATGCTGCGGTGTTCGAAGACGCCCGTGCCGGGGTCGCGGCCAGGCGCGCCGGGAGGTCCGGCTTCGTGGGCGGGGTCGACCGGGCCGGGCAGCCCGGCGAACTGCAGGCGCAGGGCGCCGACGTGGCGGTGGCGGAGCTGGCCGAGTCGCTGGAGGAATCGTGATCGGCCATCCGGCGTTCACGGTCGAGCCGTGGTGCCTGCGGGCGACCGATCTGGAACTGGCGGTGCTGGCGCCGGCCGAGTCGGTCTTCGCGCTGGCCAACGGGCACATCGGCTGGCACGGAAACCTGGATGAGGGCGAGCCGCACGGCCTGCCAGGTTCCTATCTCAACGGCGTCTACGAGCTGCGGCCGCTGCCGTACGCGGAGGCCGGCTACGGCTACCCGGAGTCCGGGCAGACGGTGATCAACGTGACCAATGGCAAACTGATCCGCCTCCTCGTCGATGACGAGCCGTTCGACGTCCGCTACGGCGAGCTTCGGGTGCATGAGCGGTGCCTGGATCTCCGCGCGGGTGTGCTGCACCGGACTGCCGAGTGGGCCTCCCCGGCGGGCCGGGCGGTCCGGGTGTCCTCGACCCGGCTGGTGTCGTTTGTGCAGCGGTCGATCGCGGCGATCTGCTATGACGTTGAGCCCCTCGACGGCCCGGTGCGGGTGGTGCTGCAGTCCGAGCTGGTAGCGAACGAGCAGCTGCCCGCCCCCGGCGGTGACCCCCGGGCCGCGGCTGTGCTCCAGGCGCCCTTGGTGGAGGAAGCGGATGCAGCGAAGGGCGCCCGCGCCGGGCTGGTGCACTCCACGCGGCACAGCGGCCTGCTCATCGCAGCGGTGATGGACCACGTCATCGACGGGCCGGCCGCCACCAGCGTGCAGGCCGAAAGCTTTCCCCATCTGGCCCGGGTAACGGTAACGGCGGCGCTCGAGCCGGGGCAGCGGCTGCGGCTGGTCAAGTTCGTCGCCTACGGCTGGTCGGGATCCCGGTCGCTGCCCGCGGTCCGCGATCAGGCCGACGCGGCGCTCGCCGGAGCCAGGCAGGCCGGCTGGGACAGCCTGATCGCCGAGCAGCGAGCCTACCTGGACGCGTTCTGGGACCGGGCCGACGTGCAGCTCGACGGGGACGCCGAGATACAGCAAGCGGTGCGGTTCGCGCTGTTCCACGTGTTGCAGGCCGGCGCCCGGGCCGAGGGCCGGGCGATCGCCGCCAAGGGCCTGACCGGGCCCGGCTACGACGGGCACTGCTTCTGGGACACCGAAGCGTACGTGCTGCCTGTTCTTACCTACGTCGCACCGGACGCCGTCGCCCACGCCCTGCGCTGGCGGCACTCCACGCTGCCGCTGGCCGCCGAGCGCGCCGCCCGGCTCGGGCTGCGCGGCGCAGCGTTCCCGTGGCGGACCATCCACGGCGAGGGCTGCTCCGGCTACTGGCCGGCGGGCATGGCCGCATTCCACATCAACGCCGAAATCGCCGACGCGGTCATCCGCTACCTCGGCGCCACCGGCGATGAGGCCTTCGAACGTGCCGTCGGCCTGGAGCTCCTGGCCGGAACGGCGCGGCTGTGGTGCTCCCTCGGCCACCACGACACCCAGGGCCGCTTCCGCATCGACGGGGTCACAGGCCCGGATGAGTACAGCGCCATCGCTGACAACAACATCTACACCAACCTGATGGCCCAGCAGAACCTGCGCGCCGCCGCCGACGCCGCCAGCCGCCACCCCGGCCGCGCCCGTGAGCTCGGGATCGACGAGGAGGAGACGGCCCGCTGGCGTGACGCTGCCGAGACGATGTGCGTCCCCTACGACGACACGCTCGGGATCCACCCGCAAGCCGAGGGCTTCACCGCCCACCAGGTCTGGGACTTCGCCGCCACCACTGCGGAGCAGTACCCCCTGCTGCTGCACTTCCCCTATTTCGATCTGTACCGCAAGCAGGTCGTCAAGCAAGCCGACCTGGTGCTCGCGATGCACCGCCGCGGCGACGTGTTCACCGCCGAACAGAAGGCCCGCAACTTCGCCTACTACGAACGGCTCACGGTCCGGGACTCCTCGCTATCTGCCTGCACACAGGCGGTGATCGCCGCCGAGACCGGCCACCTGCAGCTGGCGTATGACTACCTCGCCGAGGCAGCTCTCATGGACCTCGACGACCTGGAACACAACACCGGCGACGGCCTGCACGTGGCGGCACTGGCCGGCAGCTGGATCGCGCTGGTCGCTGGCCTGGCCGGCATGCGGGACCGAGATGGCACCCTGAGCTTCGCCCCCCGGCTCCCCGGGGCGCTGACCAGGCTCGCGTTCAAGATCTCCCTGCGGCACCGAGAGTTGGCTGTAGACGTGAGGGCAGCGACCGCCACGTACACCCTGCTCGACGGTGAGCCGATGCGCATCATCCACCATGGGAAACCGGTCACGGCGTCGCTCAACCACCCGCTCGTGCGCCCGATCCCCGCAGCACCGGCGGCGCTCCCGGCGCCGACGCAACCACCAGGACGTGAACCAGCCCGGCGTGTCCCCATGGAAGCCACCAGCAACCTACTCGGCGGATCCGAGTGAGCCGAACCCCAACAGCTGCCCAGCCGGTCCCGGCCGGGCAGCATGACTGCCCAGCTGAGGCTTGGTCAGCCCCGGAGCAGCTCAGCGAGCACGGCCGCCTCGCTGATCTCGGGCTGCTTGGTCGCGGTGAGCAGCGTCAGCGGCCGGCCTTTCGCGAGTTCGCGCAGGTGCGCCAGCGCCTTTGCCCTGTCAGGGTCTTTCAGCTCCGCCTGGTAGCGGCAGCCGAATTCTTCGAAGCGTTCCGGGTCGTGGCTATACCACTTGCGCAGCTGCGTTGACGGCGCGACCTCTTTGCACCACTCGTCGAGGGCGGCCCTGGCCTTGGTCAGGCCTCGCGGCCAGATCCGGTCGACCAGCACCCTGGTACCGTCGCCACGCGCAGGCTCCTCATAAACCCGGCGCACCTGTATCTTCGCCTCCGCCATCACTGGCCTCCTCACACTGAAGGTCCACTCGACAGGCTCACAACGCCCGCCCCGCGGTCAGTTCACCGCGGCCCCAGCGGGCCGTCACGCTGCCGCACGGGACGCCAGCGGCCGGAGCGCGGACCGGCCCGTCGCCCCGTACGGGGCTCCTAATGACCGGCGGCTGCCGGCCCTGTGCGGGAACAGGCGGTGAGCGCATGTGCGCAGGTGTGACGTAGTCGCATGACGCGGTCACGACAACCTGGCGACCGTCAGCAACACAGCCGAGGCCTCCAGAGCCTCGAGGCTGTGCCGCGCGTCAGGTACGACAAGCAGGTCACCGGGCCGCCCCTCCCAGGACACCTCGCCCGCCGACAACCGGACTCGTCCGCGCAAGACGTACACGGTCGCCTCGCCCGGGTTTTCGTGCTCGGCGAGGACGGCGCCTTTGAGCATGGCAATAACTGTCTGGCGCAGTACCCGCTCATGGCCACCGACGACGGTATCCGCGGTGTGACCTCCGCCGGCGGCGGCGGCCCGGTCCAGCAACTCACGGCCCAGGGCTTCCAGGGAGAACTTTTGCATGTCCTGCGACGTGTCCAATCTGCCGGGAGGCCGTAACCCCAGTCCGGGGAGAAACCGCCCGCGCCGCCTGGGGTCATTCCGCTCATGGGGCTCAGCTGACCTTCCGCGGGGACGTGAGGCCGGTGATCACCGGCTTCCCGTCCTCACACCTCACAACTCCAGCCGTCATACATATGTTGTGACACGATATTCTTCCCCTAATTTGACATAGCCTAACATAGTAATAAACTCATATCGTGCCACGATAGATGGTTTTCCTGCTGGGGGCACAGCCCTGGGCGAGTGACACGCTTCAGGTGGCATCGCCGGGGAGAACCTGCGGTTCTTCGCCGAGCCTCTCCCTGGCCACGATGAGCCACTCGGCTCACCCGGGGGTGCCGCGAAGCTGGGCGTGGTGGGCACCGACACACCGTTCGTCGCCGGGCTTCCCCCGCAAAGGTGAGCCGGGCCGTCGGGAAAGCATCCCGGTGCTGGCCGGCCCGGGCGGGTCGTCCGGATATTGCGGGAGGGGACGATGAGGCTGATCATTTACGGGGATTTCAATTGCCCCTACTCCTACCTGGCCAGCCAGCGGGCCGGCCGGCTGGCCCGTGCTGGGACGGTGCAGGCCGAGTGGCGGGCGGTCGAGCATGACCACGGGCTGGCTGTCACCGGGACCCGCTCAGAGGCTGACCGTGCCGCCTGGGAGGGCGAACTGGCCGAGGTCGCGGCACTGGCCCTGCCCGGGGAGCACGCACCGCAAGTACCGCCGCCGCTGGTCAGCAACACCGGCGCTGCGGTGGCCGCCTACGCCGAGGCGGTTACCGACGGTGTGGCCGATGAGCTGCGGCGCCGCCTGTTCCGCGCGATCTGGGCCGAAGGGCGGCACATCAGCAGCGCGTACACGGTGCGCCGCCTGGTGACCGGCCTGATGTGGCCGGCGGACGACACCGGTGACCGGCTGGCGAGCCCAGACATTCCCAGCGTGCTGAACCGGGACCCCGACCTGGCCCGCATGGTGCGCCGGTCCGGTGGCACGATCACCCCGGACGGCGGCCCGCTCACCACAGCCGGCTGGCGGCGGATACGCCAGTGGCGGGACGGCTGGCTGGCGCTGCCCGCCCAGATGATCCCCGCGGTCATCGGCCCGGACGGCATCTTGCGGTCCGGGGCTGACGCACTGCGCTATCTCGCCAGGCTGGCCGGGCATGCCGGCGCAGCAGCGGGCCCGCCCACGCGTCCGGTGGAGGAACTGGGCCAGGACCGCAAGCCCGGCCATCAGGACCGGCAGCCCCGCCAGGCTGCCCGGCTGGCTTGACTCAGGCCATTC
>Ga0307373_10004337_pt1 | contig 23961 bp, 21 predicted proteins | sample OX2MG_FD_202534 | JGI IMG/M metagenome (GOLD analysis project Ga0307373, IMG submission 202534) | Soil microbial communities from Risofladan, Vaasa, Finland - OX-2 | ecosystem: Environmental > Terrestrial > Soil > Coastal area > Acid sulfate soil | place: Finland: Risofladan, Vaasa | collected... | reverse complement strand
CAGGCGAGGGACCTTCGGCCCTTTTCAATCCGGCCTCCCGGGTTCATAATGCCCATGAGGGATCCGCGAGGGTTCCGAAAGGAGGCGCCTTTTGCGAAGTGTGCGAGGTGGCTCATCCTGAGAGTGGATGGCCCGGGACCGGTAAGGCCCAGGTAGATCAAAGGCAAGCGGCTCGAAGTGGGAGCGATGCAACGATAAGGACAAGGAAGCCCTTCTGGATGCCAGGTCCCGAGGCGGTTCGCCCTCGGAGTACAAATGAAGCAAAGCGCCCGATCCCCGTCAGTCCGTGGGACGGGCGCTTTCGCGTTCGAGGGCCGGATGCATGGTTCAATCAGGAAAGCGGCGCCAACTACGCCCCCCAACAGCACCCGATGGGGACGAAGCTAGGGAGGCGGTCGCGTGCGAAATAGCCAGATGGGAGGCAGCTCATGAAGCGTCTGAACGGCGTGACAGTCCTGTTCCTGTCCCTCGCGTTCTTATGGAGCGCGGCCCTTACCGTGTGGATATTCGTCGTGGACATTCCCGTCACGCCGGGATCGCACAGGCTCGTCCAGACCGCATCGGGTGGTCATGAGGAGGTGATAGCCCTTCCCAGGACTTACTTCCAGGCATACGGGGTGTCAGAGTTACTCCTGGCCAGCATGGGCTTGGTCCTCGCCTGCCTCGTCGCCTTCCTGCTCCATCAACGAAGTCGCGATCAACAGCCGAATGCCGGAAGTGCGGCTTGGGGCGTATCGATTTCTGCCTTAGTTGTCGGCATCATTGGTTTCCTAGGCATTGCCCCCTACATGTTCTTTGTGGGGATCGTTCTCATCGGGGCTTGTCTCAGCTATTCGGCTCGGCAGTTCCACAGTCGTGAGGTCTCGGCAACCGCCATCATCGGCAGCAACCACCATGCCTCGGTGAGGTAGGGGGTACCTTGCCGATCCTCGCTCGAATCGGACCCTAAATGCAGGGAAGATGTCACGGTCCTAGCGCCGGCGTTCCTTGACCCCGCTTCGCAGCTGAGATTCTCCTCGCGTCGGAAGCCACTCAGGATGAACTCTGCCGTCCCAAAAAGCGACAGTCAGGAGACGGTGGCCGCGGAGGCATAGACCAACGTCGTGATCTCATCGATGGACGTGTCGATCAGCTCGATCTGGACCGGTGCGTCGGGTCCGGTACCCAAGAGACTGCTCCGGGTGCGCACCGGGCCGATCTGCGTCTTCCGGAGATATCGGAGGTCGAGCGCGGTCACCACGAAGGGCGACTCGAAGCGCGTCGCCATGAGATCCTCCGCCGCTGCTTCAGCCAGCAGCGCAACCATCGCGCCCTGCAGCGTCCCGGCGGGATTCCGGAGATCCGGAGTGACATCGACCTGCACGATGCCCGCCGCCGCATCGATCACTTCGATGCCGGCCTCCTCGCGCAGCGGTCGGGCGAGCGTGGTGGGATCGCGGAAGATGACGGGGACTTGTCCGAGCGGCACATTCGGCTTTGGCGGATCGGCCGCCTTACGAGGAACCTTTGTGAAGCCGATGGCACCGTTGGCGATCGGTGCTCCCTCGTCCGTCCTGAGCTCGACCAGGCTGGTCGCCGATCGCCGGCTCTGGCGGAGGATCACACTGGTCGCATCGATGCGTTCAGGTGCCGGTATGGGGCGCATCCGGATTGTCATGTCCGAGGTGAGCGCCCACATGTCGGCGTCTTGGTCCAAGGGGATCCCCGCCACCACATCGATGACGAACGAGAGGACACTGGCTCGGACGATGCCATGGAGCAGCGTCTCCTCCTGTGGCCTGAGTTCGAGGATCAGGTGGTCGTCCTCAAGACGTGCCGCCACGCCGAGTCGGCTCGGAAGAGAGATCCCCGGGCCCGATATGTCTGTCATGCGGTCTCCAGAATCGACACGGACATCAGATGCTAACGGCGATGGGAGGCACCACCTTCTTGTTGAGGTTCCCCGACGTCGGCCCCGTTGCGTCGGGCGTACCCGGACTGGTGGGCCACAACGTTGCACAATCCCGCCGGACCGGCTGCCCCGGGCGTCCCACTGGTTCCGGTGTTACCTTGCCAACGTAGGCGACAACGGAGGAGGGCGAGATGCGAGCCATGGGCACAGTCCGGCCGCGCCGAGCCTGGGCGGCTCGGTTCGGGGCCCTCTCCATCCGCCCGGTGGGCAGTGTGGCAGCCGGCCTCTGCCTGGTCTTGACGATGTGGTCGCCGGCTGGCGCCACTTCCCCTCCTCTGCAACAAGGCGCGCCGACCCAACCTGGGCGCACTGGTCCGGTCGCGGCCGGCGGTACTGGTCCGAGCAGTCAGTACGACTGCGCGTTCAATCTGGTCACCGACGCCTTCACGGGTGCGTACGGCACGGCCTCGGAGATCGGCTGGGAGGGAAACCGACAGGGCGTCGTGACCTGCCTCGGCGGGACATTCGTGATTCAAGACGGTTCCCCGCACGACTACGGATTCGGGATCTACCGCGGTGGACGGACGACATGGGAAGACTCGGACGGCTACCTGCCGGCGCAGATCACCTCCTTCCGTCGTGGTGGGGCACTCGTGACCATCACCGAGTTCGCGGACCGGCTCGTCCTGGGTGGTGACGCCTATGTCGCCGTCTACGCCCGCGTCGCGGTGGAGAACCCGACCGACCACGCCGTCCATGCCAGCCCGGAGGCATCGTTCGGGCTTCAGCCGCTCGCCTCTGGGCCCGATCGGGTCGCTCCCCACTCGGAGTCCGTCCACGACTATGTCATCGGCGCGGACCGGTTCGGGGGCAGCTACCCGTGGCCCACAGCGCGGGCCCTGGTGGATGCCGGCAGCTTTGATCAGCACTACGACCACATGAAGGCCTACTGGACAGGCCAGCTCAGCCAGATAGCCGCCATCGACGTTCCCGACGCATCCCTGGAGAACGCCTACCGGAGCGGGTTCATCTACACCCAGATCGCCCGCAGCGGTGACATGCTGGACACCGGCGTGAACGGCTACGAGAGCGAGTTCAGCCACGATGTGGTCGGCATCCTCACCAATCTGTTCACCCAGGGCTACTTCACCGGTGCCCGGAGCCTCCTTGTCGAACTGAGCAACGTCGTCGGCTCGCAGGGTCAGTACGTGGATGGAGTCTGGACCTACGCGGTGCCGTGGGCGGTCTATCTGCTGAAGACCGGCGACCTCTCCTTCGTGCGGGAGCACTTCGCTTCGGAGGGGCCGCTGGGCAAGACCCAACCCAGCATCGAGGATACGGCCCACCAAATCGTGGCCGACCGCACCGGCCCGCTCGGAACCATGGAGGCCACCGATGACATCGACACCCAGGGATACTGGACCACCGATGACTTCGAGGCCCTACTGGGTCTGGGGGCATACCGCTATCTCGCATCGGCGGTGGGGAACACCACCGAGGCGATCTGGGCCAGCCACGAGTACGACCAGCTGTTGACGTCGACCAACGCCGTGTTGGCCGCGACCATCGCTCACTACGGCCTCGACTACCTGCCCTGTTCCATCGTCCAGCCCAACACGGCCAATCGGTGTACCAATCCTGAGGACGCCAACTGGACATCACCATTCGGCAACTGGGCCTGGGAGGGCTACCTGTTCGGGGCCAAGCTCTCCGGCCCGGGCATCTCACTGATCGATACCACCTACGACTACGGCTTCGGTCGCCTCCACGGGCTCCTCCCTCCTGACACGACCGGTGGGTTTCCCGACGCCTACTTCTACTCCTCCGCCTACAACGCGGCCGAGGGGTCCGCCGGGCTGGCCAGCCAACACCACCGGGACCAGGGGATACTCGGATACGAGTTTATGATCCGGAACAGTCAGAGCGGTCCGATGTCCTGGTGGGAGAGCTCGGCCGCACCCTCCCGGACGACGCCCTGGGTTGGAAGACATCCGACTGCCGGTCAGGGATCGTCCCCCCACGCCTGGGGGATCGCCGGTGCCAACAAGGTGCTCCTCGACTCACTCGTCGCCCAACGGTCGGACGGCGGGCTCATCATCGGACGTGGGGTGCCGGACAGCTGGCTGGGCCACGGCACACCCCTCGCCATCACCAACTTCCCGACCGTTGACGGCGGGCGGCTCAGCCTGACCATTTCGTCGATCGATCGGTCGGTGTCACTCTCACTCCGGGGACGGCTGGCGGATGGACCGGTCATCTTCCAGTTGCCGGCGTTCGTCCGGAACGTCGAAGACGTCTCCGTGGGAGCCGTCGACCAGGCCACTGGGGCGGTGACCCTCCGTTCCGGTACGAAGAAGGTCGAGGTCGAGCTCCGGCGCCCGCCGGGCGGGTGACAGCAGATGTCCCTTCGGATGGGACGGCGTCGCCTCCGGCCCTCCAGTACCTGCTCATCCCGCCGGGTCGCGGCAGCCTGGCAATCTGGGCAGCCCTGGGTGTAAGACACTGGTGAGACGACCCGGATATTGGAGGCGGGAAGTGGCGAGGACTGAGCCGGTTGGTGATTGGACGTCGGATTTCGATGTCCTCGATGCGTCCTACGTGCAGAACCCGTTCCCCCACTGGGACGAGTTGCGTCAAGTCTGCCCGATCGCCCACACCGACCGTCGAGGGCGTGCCTGGCTACCGACGACGTATGCGGATGTCACGGCGATGGCGAAGGACATCGACCACTTCAGCTCGGCCAACACAAGCGTCATCGATTCCGTTGACGAGTCGGAGACCCCTATCCTCACATACGGACTCCCGCCGATCACTTCCGACCCACCGCTGCATACGTGGACGCGACGACTCCTGCTTCCTTGGTTCTCCCATGCGAGGGTGGAGTCCTACGAACCGATGACGAGATCATTGTGCGGATCTTTGGTCGATGCCCACCTCGACGCGGGCCGGGCAGACGCCGCAGCTGATTATGCCCAGCAGATCCCCGTCCGCGTCATTGGCTCGATCCTCGGAATCCCGGAGGAGCTTGCCGACACATTCACCGGCTGGGTTCGCGATGCCCTGGAGTTCGCTGATGACACCGAGCGAGTTCAGCGCGGGATGTTCGGCATCGGCTACTACCTTTGGGATCGGATCAACGAACGCCGCGACGCCGATGGCGACGATCTGCTGACCTACCTGCTCCACGCCGAGGTGGATGGAGGATCAGTCGACGACATGGTCGTCTTGGGCATGGCGATACTGACGATGATCGCCGGTATCGACACCACCTGGAGTGCGATCGGCTCCTCGCTCTGGCACCTGGCGACGAACGATCGGGACCGCGAGCGCCTCGTGGCCGAACCTGCGCTCATGGCCACGGCCGTCGAGGAGCTCCTCCGTGCCTACTCGCCGGTGACCATGGCCCGCGTCGTCACCGAGGACCTCGAATTCAACGGCTGTCCCATGAAGCAGGGCGACAAGCTCCTGTTGAGCTTCCCGGCGGCGAACCGGGACCCGGCCGTCTTCGACCGGGCCGACGAGGTGCTCGTCGATCGCCAGGAGAACCGGCACGTGGCGTTCGGCTCGGGGATCCATCGGTGTGCCGGTTCCAACCTGGCGAGGATGGAGCTACGGGTCGCCCTCGAGGAGTGGCTGGCACGGGTTCCTGTCTTCCATCTGGCCGAGGGTGCTGAGGTCCTGTGGGCAGGTGGCCAGGTCAGAGGGCCACGCCGGCTGGAGGTCGTGTTCAGTTGAGGAGTCGGGTCGCTCGCATATCAGCGGCCAGATCCTTCAGGTCTGACGGTCCTCGGCCCGTGTCGGTATAGACCAGCGAGGTCCGGTCCCGCCCGAGCTGAAACCGCTCTTCGAACTGCAGCGACGTCGACTCAGCTCCCGAGGTGATGGTGGGACACCAGCTCGATCCAGGTGATACTGGAAGGCGGTCCGGTGACTCCACCCTTTGCCAGCGCACCACCAAGTCGGTCCTCCATGAACTTGGCCTGGTGTTCAGGAGTGTCCCAGACTTCAATCACGACGAGATGCCCAGCGTCGTTGAGGCCGGCCGAATGAGCCACCAGGCCGTCCGGCCAGTCGCCTTCTCCACTCTCCGGGTCGATGCCGAGTTCCTTGTTTACTGCGTGGTACTCCTTGGTGGTGACGCCCTCAAATTCCAGAATCAGCTCCGCGGCCATGATCCCACCCTTCGTTCTCGGTGCCGGTCGGCCCGCTCCGGCAGCATCCCAGATCTGCGCCGTTCGCGCCACCCAGGTTCGCCCTTCCGGCGAGGGCGCGCTCGTTCGCCCGTAGGTGGTAGTCCTCGAAGTGGAGACCCGCTGCCCCACCGACTCCGACGTCGGCATGCCAGCAAGCGGCCGGGCTGTTCGCCAGTTGCACAATGCTCCGCTCGCTGGTCCGCTACCCGGACCGGCTTCGACGCCTCTGCTCAACTCAACCCTTCGCGCAGCGCCGCCACGGTTTCGCGGGTGGCCCGCTGGGCGGCGTCAAAAACGCTATCGAGCCCGTAGAACCCGTGGATCATCCCGTCGTAGCGCGACGTGGTCACAGTGACGCCCGCCTGGCGAAGACGCTCGGCGTAGGCTTCTCCCTCATCACGCAGGGGGTCGAATTCGGCTGTGACCACCAGTGCCGGCGGCAAGCCCGAAAGGTCGTCGGCCAAGAGCGGAGAGGCGTCGGGGTGCCGGGGATCGGCCTCGGCGAGGTAGTTGTCGCTGAACCAGCCGATGGTGTCGGAGTCGAGCAGGTAGCCCTTGCCGTTCTGGGTGTGCGACGGAAGGGAGCACGTCATGTCGGTGCCGGGGTAGATGAGGAGTTGATAGGCGATCGGCGGCCCGCCGGCGTCGCGGGCGTGAATCGCAACCACGGCGGCGAGGTTGCCCCCCGCGCTGTCGCCGGCCACCGCCAGTCGGGCAGGGTCGCCGCCGAACTCGGCCGCTCGGGCTGAGACCCAACGGGTAGCGGCGTCGCAATCATCGACAGCCGCCGGGAAGGGGTGCTCGGGTGCCAGCCGGTAGTCGACGCTCACCACCAGCGCCGCCACCCCAGCGGCCAACCGCTGGCAGATCGTGTCGTGGGACGCAATGTCGCCGATCACCCAACCACCGCCGTGGAAGTAGACGACCACGGGCAGTGGATGGTCACGCTCCGGCCGGTAGATGCGTACCGGGATGTCCCCTGCAGGGCCGGGCACCGACCGGTCCTCAGTGGGAACCGGATCCTCGGGCGCCCCGGCCACAGCAGCCAGCACGGTGAAGCCGGCGCGTGCCTCTTCGGGGGTCTGCTGCGACAGTGGCGGCGCGCCCAACGCCTCGAGTTGCTCGAGGAGTGATCGGGCTTGCGGGTCGAGGGGAATGGAAGCTCCAAAACCGATTCGGCGGATATTGCCGGGAGTCGGATACGGGCCCGAGGCTATCCGGGTGCCACGACCCTGGCGAGTGCGGCTTGGGTCGAGGGTCGAACCTGTACAACTGGTCTCCCGAGCATGGCACCACCGTTCAAGGTGCCTCCCTTCGCCCCATCGGTTCGGTCGCAGGCTCCGCAGCGGACCCGCTGGACCAGCCGGGTCGCTTCGGTGACCGGATCCCCGAAGTAGTCGTCGTCCTTTGTGGCCACCTCCCCGCCGCTCAGCCCGATCCGAAGACCTACCGGGAACTCCCTGCTGCATGGCCACTGCACACGCGATGGCTGCCGAGGCCGAACCGAAGACCACCATCAAGCCATCGCCCAGGTTCCTCACCTCGGTGCCCCCCACCTCGGCGAAGGCCTGACCCAGGATCGAGAAGTGGCCACGCCGGACCTCCTCGGCCGCATCCGGCGTCAGGCGCTGAGACAATTCGGTCGAGCCCAGATGTCCGTGAACAGGATCGTTGCGTTCTCAGCCGTCACCGAAACCGTTTCCGCCTTCCCGTCGCCCATACCAGGCGACCGCTGGCGCGCCGGAATTCTCTCCGGATGCGTCACCTTGAATTCACCTTGGTTTCCGAATGTTCATGCATATTCTCCGACTTCAGAGAACATACTCAACACCATGGATTGTCCGGCCGAGCCCTCGCAGCGGATCGCTCGACGAGATTCGCACCGACGCCAGCGTCTCATTGATAGCTGGCGACCGAACTGCGGTCGGCGGAATGTCCAGGCCGGTGTGGACGAGGTCGGGTCGGCGCAAGGCCTTCGTTGTCAGTCGGACCCGGTCACGAGTGGTCCACCGCCCGGCGACCGATCTGTCCCACACTTGATCAAGAGATCGACTCGAGAACAGGACGAGATGAACTCACGACCCAAGAACCGGAGCGAGCCACCAGTCCCGCTGCCCGGTGGCCTGGCCGACCGCACCCGGAAAGCGGCTCACGACATGGTCCGGCACACCGCCCCACTGGTCGCGGCAGGCGATGGGAGCGCGCGCCCGGGGACCGTGGGCACGGCACCTCCGAGCCGCGGCATCGAGGAGCCCAGGGAGATCGCCCGGTCCATCGCCCTGGTCGATCGTGCGTTCGCGTTCGTGGATCTCTGCGGCTTCACCCGGTTCATGGCCACCCGCGGGGAGCACGCGGCTATCGACACGCTGACCCAGTTCCGGTCCTTGGCTCGTGACATCGCCGTGCGGCGGGGCGTACTGGTGGCGAAATGGCTGGGCGACGGCGCCATGATTGTCGGCGTCGAAGTGGGCCCGACCCTGGCCACTGCGGCCGAGTTGATCGGCCGCTACGACGGATCGACGCTGCCGCTCCGCGGTGGATTCGCGCACGGTCAGGCACTGATCATGGACGGAGACGACTACATCGGACGACCCACGAACCTGGCGTCCCGACTCTGTCAGGTCGCCCGTCCGGAGGAGCTCCTAGCGGTCGGCTACCCGGCCGCCTCGCTCCCGATGTGGATCCAGGTGCTCGGCGTGCGGAGCGTGGCGCTCCCCGGGCTGGGTCGCATCCGGAGCGCGCAGCGCCTCGGCCTCGTGGCGGGCCTCGACCTCCCGGATCTGAGCGGAAACGGGTCGCCTCATCCTTCGTGACATCGGCCGGACGAGTACAAACCGAGGTCCCGGCTTCGACGGCGCTCAGGACCCAATTCTCAGGTTGGAGGGCCTCAGTCAATTCCGGTCCCCTGGCGCCACTCCAAGAGACGGTGGGCCGGCCAACGCCGCAGTGCGATCCGGCTGGAACAGGACTGCCGCCATCTGGCGGGCGGTCCCCGACGGGTGGAAGGCCCGGTCGTAGTCAGTACCAGCCCGCTCCCGCACCTTCTGTTCGTCGAAATCGAACCCGGGGGACCCGTGACCCGCCACAACTTGGCCCCCTGTTCCATCGCCTCCTCGCGGGTTGTCGGCGGGGAGGCGGTCAGGGCGGCGAGTGCTTCGGGCTGGGGTTGCCCAACGGTCGGGTCGCCGTGGTCGACATGATGGACACGAGGGACCGGGTCCGTCCCGGATGGGCGATGGCGGGCGTCTGAGCGATCATTCCGCCCATCGAGACACCGATGATGTGCGCGGAATCGAAGCCGAGGGAATCGAGAAGGCCGGCGGCATCGTCCGCCATGTCCTGCACCGAGCATTGCGGAGTGGCCGTGCCGGCCAACAAGTCGGCGAGGCCGGGCTCGCCGACGTCGTCGAACCACGTCGACCGGCCGACATCACGGTTGTCATATCGGATGACATGGAATCCGGCGTCGGCCAGGGCACTGCAGAAGGCCGGGTCCCACAGTGTGAGCTAACAGCCGAGTCCCATGATCAATAGGACCGGCGGCAAGCCCGGATCGCCGCTGGTCTCGTATTCCACAGCGATCCCGTTGGCGGCAGCGGCTGGCATGGGCCGATGGTACTCAAGGAACCACACCGTTGCCGAGCTCGGTGCCAAGCCTGGTGCAGGTCTGCCGGCCGACCTACAGCACCAACTCGGCGAGTCGGTCCATGGACCGGATCCACTCGTCCGGATCCCGCTGCCACGGCGCGGCAACGACGTGCTGGATGCCGGCCTCGGAGAAGGCGGCCAGCTCGTCCCGGATCCGGCCGGGATCCATTCCCTGGGGGTCCCAGCCCGTCCGGAGCGAGATCGGAAAGCTGAGGTCGGGGTGATCGCGCCGGATTCGTTCGACGACCGGCCCCGCCTCTTCGGTTGACAGGCCCACGGCCTGGAACCCGTCGCCCAGTGCGCCGGCGCGCCGGTAGGCGGGCTCGCTGCTGCCGCCGATCCAGATTGGGATCCGGTGGCTCGGATTCGGCAATATCCGCAGGTCGTCGAAGGAGTTGAACTCCCCGTGGAAGGAGACCGGGTCCTCGGACCAGGCCAGCCTGAACAGGATGATCGCTTCGTCGAGACGCTTCCCTCGGTTGTGAAAGTCATAGCCGAGGGCAACGTACTCCTGCTCGGACCATCCGACGCCCACGGCGATGGTCAGGCGACCCCCGGACAGGGCGTCGAGGCTGGCCAGCGAATTGGCCAGCTCGAGTGGATGGTGCGTCGGCACGACCAGGACGCTCGTGCCGAGTCCGATGCGCTCGGTGGCGGCCGCCGCCCAGGTGAGGGTGACCAGAGGGTCGAGCAGGTAGGGCGAGGGGTAGTCCTGGGCCGCCGGATGGACGATGTGGTCGCTGACCCACACATCGAGGAATCCGAGCTCCTCCGCGTGTCTGGCTGACCGCTTGATCGCATCGGCGCCGGCCACTCGTCCGTACTGGGGCAGATGGACTCCGATCCTCATGCGTCTACTGTTTCACGATCCGGGCGAAGTTGACATGCACATGATTCCCCTTGCCTTAGGCACCGTTCTTCCCCCGCTGGGGTGGCGCCCCGCACTCCACTCAATGGGTGATGTCCGAGGACCATCGGATCGACGTCTGTCCGGTGATCGGCTGGATGGCATTCAGTAGCGAGGAGTAGGCCACCCGCGGGCTGTAGCCTTTGGCCGTGTTGGTCAGGACCCCGAAGACGGTAATCACCCGCCCGCGGGACTCGGCATAAGCGACGAGTGCGGCCCACGTCGAGACCTCGGAGCCGGAGTACGCCTCAGGTACGGCGACATCCGGCCCGAATCCATCGGCTACCTGCAGCAGCTGACCGTTGGACCAGAAGCCCGGCTCGGCCGAGCCGAAGTCGACCATGGCGGGCTGGAAGCCGCCCACCGCATCGGCGTATCCGGCCAGAAGGTCATGGGTGTTCTGATACTCCGGATCGAAGGCGGGCTCGGCGTCATCCCCGGCCACCACCTCCACCAGGTCCGAGTAGCCCGAATGCCCCCTGAGCGAGTTGACGGACGATTGGGTCTGCTCGACCGTCGCGGCGAGCTCAGCTCCCCACGTGGCGAAGCTCGGCGGCTCGAATTTGCAGCCGCACACGGTGGTGCCGCAGGGTTGGCCCGATCCGCAGCTGTTGTTCGTCCCGATGGCCACCGCCAGGTGCAGTGCCGGCGGGGCACTGGCGAAGTACCCCCGCACATAGTCCAGGGTGACGGTGGCGATGGTGTTCAGCGAGATGAAGTTGCCGTCGAAGTCGATCGTCCCCGACGTGGAGCCGTCGACCGCGGGTCGCCCGAAGTCCAAGATCGCCAGACCGCCGGCTCCGGTCTCCCCCGCTGCCCTCCCCTGGGCGACCAGAGCGGACGGGTCGATGCTCGCCTCGTAGTGCGAGACGGTCGTCGGCGGCCTGGCGGTGACGCCGGCCGCGGTGGAGGGGAAGGAGATGTCGGCCGCGAGCACCAGAGCCGGGAGACAGCAGATCGACGCCGTCCGCACCGTGATCCGGCGGAAGGCCGCTCGTCTGAGCCACCCGGAGCGCACGGTTGCTCGGGGCGCACGATTCCGACTGTTTCGACTGGTCGGAACCTGGTGCAGTGAACTGCGGGGTCCGTAGGCCATCGTCAACCTCTGCTCGACCTGCTCGAGCCGCACCCTGCCCCCGACTTCAGTCATCGACCTCGACACTGGGGACCTTGAGCTCCAAAGGGGCGCTTCGCCTTCCACCCGCTCTTAGAATGACCGGACATCAATTCGGCGGAGGTCCGGGGAGGCCCATGACTACGTCACTCCTTTTCTTCGGTGCCCTGGGCGTGATCAGCACGGCCTTGGCGTTCGTCACCAACCGGCGCCTCTTTGCCGGCGGAACGGGGGGATTGTCATTGCTCGAGGGCATCTACTTCCTGATCGGACTCGCATCGCTGGGCCTCGGTTGGTACTTCAACGTCCGCTACACGCACCAGTACGGCCACGAGGCCAGCTACGTCAACTACACCAAGGCGCTCTTCTCCAACTGGGCCGCGGACTCGGCAGCCCAGGACTACATCATCGTCAACGTCCTGCTCTTCCCGCTGTGGTCGATCACCGATGGGCGAAGGCGCGGGATGCGAATCCCATGGATCTTCTTCGCGATGAGCCTCTTCACCAGCCTGGCGTTCTCGGTGGCGGTGTACCTGGCGTTCGTCGAGCGCCAGATCCGTTACAGCCGGGTCGAGCCAGCCGATTCGAGCACCTCATATCCGCAGTTGTAGCCCGGGATGAACGTGACCCCGGGGCCGCCGTGGCAGCCCGCGCCGCACAGGTACAGACCCTCGACCGGAACCGGAGCGTCGGGCCAACCCCGGGGTCCGGGGCGGAACGGGCCCATGAACTCCGGCTGGAGGAGCCCGTGGGTGAAGTCGCCGCCGGTGCATCCGAACATCAGCTCGTAGGTGTAGGCCGGGTAGTTGAACTGACGATCGATGAGATCCGGGAAGTTGGGCGCCTTCGAGGTGATCTTCGCCACGATGCGTGCTGCCATCTCGTCGCGTAGCCGTCCCTGGTCCGCGTGAGCCGCGGCAATCGGGGAATAGAAGGCGAAGCTGCTGGCCACGTGCTTCCCTTCGGGTGCGAGCTCCGGGTCGCGCAGCGTCGGGATCGACAGATTGAACGAGGGGGAATCCGGGACCATTCCGCGGACGGATCCGTCGAAGTCGCGTTGCATCTGCTCGGCGGTGCCGAAGAAGGTCACGTTGTTCCGGAGATCGCCCTCATTGAGGATGTCGTACGGGCTGGCGTACTCCGGAAGGCCCTTGAGGGCGAAGTGGATCTGGAAGTAGGCCGCCCGATGATCGATGGCGTCGACACGCTGGGTAAAGACCTCGGGCAGCTCATCCCGGTCGAGCAGCTGGGTGAAGGTGGCCGTGGGGTCCAGATTCGATACCACCACCGGGGCGGTTATCACCTCGTCGTCAGCCAGGGCCACCCCTTCCACCCGGGCGTCATCGGTGACGATCCGGGTCACCTTGACGTGCCTCCGCAGCTCGCCGCCGCTCTGCTCGAACAGCCCCAGCAGGTGGTCCGACATGGTGCCGATGCCGCCATGCACCTTGGACATCGTCGCGTCACCCGGCGAGGCCAGGGCGAAGGCGAGGCAGAGGGCGCTGCCGGCCGAATAGGGGCCCCGGAAGGTGGAATTGACGGCGAGGAAGGCCAGCATGCTGCGGATCTGGGCATGCTTCTGGCGATCGGGGAGGAATCGGTCGACAACGTCCATCACGCTGCCGAACAGTGCGGTCCGGATGGCCAGGCGCTCCTTCTCATTCGTCGCGCACGCCCACATCTCGTCGAGTGACTTCGGCGGCTTCCGGACGTCGAACCGCCCGATGGCCCGTGCCGGCGCCTCCGCCCAGGCCGCCACCTCGGCCATACCCAACACCGCCTCGATGCCGATGGCGTCGTTCAGGTGGTCCAGGAGGCGGGTCGGATCGCTGTAGAGCAGGATCGGCGGCTCACCTGATGCCCCGATGCTGGCGGACTGCACTTCGGGCTCGTAGATGGGACACGAGGCGAATCCCAGATCGTCGAAGATCTCGGTCGGGACCGGAAACTGGATGGAGCCGGCCAGTTCGAAGCGGTAGCCACGGGCGAGCTCCGTGGTCGTCGCCATCCCGCCGATGAAGTGGTTCTTCTCCAGGCAGAGGACCTGCATCCCGCCCCGGGCCATGATCGTGGCCGCGGTCAGCCCGTTGTGACCGGCCCCAACAACAATGGCGTCGTAGTCCGGCACGTCGGTCACGGTAGCAGTGTCGAATGGAGATCGAGCCCCCCGCGCCTCGTCAGGCCGGGTCTGCCGGCAGGAGGACGTTGGGGTTCAGGATCCCGCCAGGGTCGAGCGCCACCTTGAGCGACCGGAAGGCCGAGAGCTCGGCCGACGTCCTCGACAGGGAGAGCCATCGTTTCTTCGCCGTGCCGATTCCGTGCTCGGCGCTGATGCTCCCACCGAGCCCGGCCGCCAGCCTGAGCACCACGTCGTCGACACGGTCGTCGCCCGGAGTGGAGCCGGTGACGTTGACGTGGACATTGCCATCCCCGACGTGGCCGAACAGCCAGGTCCGGGCCCCCGGATCGACCGACGCCACCACTCCGGGGACCCGGTCGACGAACTCGGCCAGCGCCCCGAGCGGCAGGGCCACGTCGAGCTTGTGCGGAGGACCCAGGCTGTTGATGGCCTGGGTGTGGTCCTCGCGGAAGCGCCAGAGCTCGGCCCTCCGGGCTGTCTCCGTGGCCACGGCCACATCTGCCAACTTGGGGAGGGAGTCGGCGGCCTCGGCCAACATGTCGACGGGGTCCGTCTGACCAGCGACTTCGACCAGCAGGTAGGCCGGATGGCGTCGGGGGAACGGAGCCGGTATCCCGCTGACCGAACAGACGAGCTCGACCCCGGACGCCAGAAACAGCTCACAGGCCTCCAGCGACGCGAGCGAGCGGCGGAGCAGCCAGGCAGCAGCGAGTGCGTCGGGAACCGTTTGGAAGGCCAGAAGCGCCGCGGTCCGGTATGGCGTCGGTGGGACGAGTCGGAACCGGGCGGCGGTGACGACGGCGAGCGTCCCCTCACTGCCGCACACCAGCCCCGGCCAGTCGTAGCCGGTGTTGTCCTTCACCAATCCCCCGAGATGGGACACCACCGCGCCGGTTCCCAGCACTGCCTCGAGCCCTACCAGCTGCGCTCTGGTGTCGCCGTAGCGGAGGACGTGCAGCCCCCCGGCGTTGGTGGCGACCATACCGCCCACGGTGGCCGACCCACGGCTGGCCATGTCCACGCCGTAGGACCAGTCGGCGGCGGCGGCCGTCTGCTGGAGTTGGGCGAGGGCGACGCCGGCCCCGGCGGTGACCTGGCCGGACCGGACGTCGACCGGATCCAGGGCCCGGAGCCGGCGAAGACTGAGCACCACTTCGCCCCCGAGCGGCACGCCGCCGCCGACCAGACCCGTGTTCCCTCCCTGGGGCACCAGGGTCAGGCCCAGCTCCCGACAGGCGGAGACCACGTCCGCCACCTCCTCTGTCGACTCTGGCCGCACCACGAGCGGGGAATAGCCCACGAACCGGCCGGTCCAGTCGGTCGTGTACGAGGCGACGATCTCGGGGTCCCCCACGGCCCGGGGGCCGACGACGTCCCGGAGACGCCCGATGGCGGCGGTGAGGCTGGGCACGGTCCACACTCTGCCCCAGGTCCCCTCTGGCCGTGTGCCGGGCCCCGCCGCGAGCCGTCATCGGTCGGGATGGCGGCCACCGACCTCGCCGATCGGCTCGGGATGACCGTGCTCGCCACCACCTGCAACCCCTCCAAGGTGGCCGGCCCGACCGTGCGACAAGCCCGACGTCGATTGGCCCAAGGCAGTCTTCATCGGACCGGCCGGTGGCGAGCCATGCGTAGCGCTTCAGAAGCGGTGAGTCCCTCGAGCGTGTCCAAATAAAGGTCGGCAGCCGTGAGATCGAGGCCTTCCGTGAGACCGTGCGGGACGGCGATGGTGAAGAGACCGGCCGACGTGGCGGCGGCGACTCCATGCGGTGAGTCCTCAACGGCAACCGAGTGGCAGGGGTCGGCTCCCAGTAGATCGCATGCTATCCGGTACGACATCGGATCGGGCTTGGCCGGGATCGTTCCGTCGGCGCAGACGACGCACGAGAAGTGCTCGTGGAGTCCGAGTCGCTCGAGATGACCGTTCACCCATTCCGACGGTGACGACGAAGCGATTCCCACTGCGATTCCGAGGGCGCGGGCCTCGTTCAGCCAGGCGACCACGCCCGGACGCGGGCTCTGACTCTCGAGCAGCTCGTCTCGCCGGGCCCGTCGGGCCGCCTGCAGAGTTGGATCCAGAATGCGACCCATCCTCCGTTGAAGGTCAGACCATGGATCGCGGCCGTCATCGGTACCTATGGACCCTTGCCATTCTGCCGCCGTCAACTCCTCGTCGTAGTGGTCCCAGAGCTCGACCCACGACTGAAACAAGGGCTCTTCGCTGTCAATGACGGTGCCGTCGAAGTCCAGGACGATGCACCCGGCCATTCAGACATCATTCCAGCCTCGAGCCGGCGGTGTTGTGGGCCCGACGTCGGCATGAGTCGGGCCCGGGTCAGCTGGTGTCCCCTCCAGAGTTGTCACCCCCAGGGACGAGGCCTTCTTGGGACTGAACATCCGGAATATCTTGATGTGGTGGGCGATGACACCTGGGCCGGTTTGGCTGACCAGTTTGCGGATGAGGCTTATGCCTCGGTGAAAGGGCAGGTGCGCACCTATGTGTTGCACCAGCAGCTGCTCGAGCATTTGCCCAGGCCTCCAGCGCCCGTGCTCGACGTCGGCGGCGGCGCAGGCCATCAGTCGTTTCAGCTGGCTCAAGCCGGCCACGAGGTGACGCTGCTCGATCCATCGCCGGCGATGCTGGACAAAGCTCGGCGGCGGCTCCAGCGGCTGCCCGGTGAGGCCCGGCGACGGGTGACGCTCTTGCAGGCCGACGGTGAGAACGCCTTCGCGGCGGTGGATGGCCGCCGCTTCGCCGCAGTGTTGTGCCACGGCGTGCTCGGGTACCTCGAGCAACCGGAGCCGTTGGTCGACCAGCTGTGCCGGTGCACGGCTGTCGGCGGTGTGGTTTCGATCATGACCGGGAACGCCAAGGTGCTGGCCGTGCGCCCGGCCCTCGAACAGCGGTGGGACGACGCCCTGGCGGCGTTTGACGCCACCGGCGAGGTTGGGGTGCTGGGAGTGCCGAGCCGGGCCGACACGGTGGAGCACCTCAGCGAGCTCATGCGGAGCCGGGAAGTGGAGCCAATGTGCTGGTACGGGGTATGGCTGTTTGTCGACTGGCTCGAATTCGGTGGAGTCGAGTTGGACCCCGGCGATCCAGAGCAGGTAGCGGCGACGGCCGCAGTCGAACTCGCAGCCAGCCGTCGAGACCCCTACCGCCAACTCAGTCGCGTCTTTCATCTCCTGGGGCGCAAAGGTCCGAGCTGACGGGACAACAGCAGCCAGGGGCTGAGGTCACCCACCCTCTCAACACCGGAGACCCCCTGTCCGAAGGGGCGGTTGCGTACGTCATGACGAGCGAACCACGGCGGCATCGGGTCTGGAGCCGGCAACCTGGTCATGGTTCATGGAGGACGCCCGTGTGTCGGAAGGGCCCATCCAGGATCCTCTCGAACTTCCGGGTCGACAGGAGCTCATCCCTGAGGAGCTGTGGGAGACATCGATCCTGTTCGCCCCGTATCCGGGCTGCCCCGATACCGCCGGTCTGGTCGTTCCCGGCGAGGAAGTCACCGGAACCTGGATCGCCGACGGATCGCCGGACTGGAGTGACCAGGACCGGTTCGAATAGGGTCACCCGAGTCCGGTACCTGACCTGATGTTCACTCTTCGATTCGACATGCGCGCGCCCTCCACCGGTGCCCCGACGGTAGAGCTCTACGCGGCCGCGCTCGAGATGACGAGCTGGGCCGAGGAGCGCGGCGCAGTAGCGGCGATCCTCAGCGAGCACCATGGACAGAGCGACGGGTACCTGCCGTCGCCGATGATCCTCGCCACCGCCCTGGCGGCCCGGACGTCATCGATCCCGATCGTGCTGGCTGTTGTCGTTCTCCCCTTGTACGAGCCGATCCGCCTGGCCGAGGAGATGGTCGTCCTTGACATCCTCAGCAGCGGACGGGTCAGCTATGTCTGCGGTATCGGGTACCGCGAAGACGAGTACGGCATGTTCGGCGTGGACTTTCGGAGCCGAGGTCGCATCGCCGATGAGTGGTTGGCCGTCCTGCTCCGAGCCAAGACCGGTGAGCCGTTCGACCACGACGGTCGGACTGTCCAGGTCACCCCCACGCCGTTGACTCCCGGAGGACCGTCCGTGTCGTGGGGCGGTGGTAGCGAAGCGGCTGCCCGTCGGGCCGGTCGGAACGGTCTCGGGTTCTTCGCGCAGAACGGAACCGCTTCACTCCGGCAAGTCTTCGAGCATTCGGCGCGCAGCGCCGGCCACGAGCCGAGCTGGTGCTTTCTTCCACCGAAGGACCTGCCAACGAGTCTGTTCGTCGCCAACGACGTAGAACGCGCGTGGGACGAACTCGGTCCCTACCTTATGCACGACGCTCGCAGCTACGCGGTCATGAATGTCGGCGACAGTGGGACGACGAGTCTGTCGTTCGCAGAATCGATCGAGGAACTCCGGGCGGAGAATATGGGGTACCGCGTCATGTCCGTCGACGAGGCGATTTCCATGGCCAGGTCCGGTCTCCCTCTGCCGCTGCATCCACTCGTCGGCGGCCTTCCCCCGGAGATCGCCTGGCGCTACCTCCGCACGGTGACCGACAAGGTGATCCCCGCCCTCTGAGCGCGAAGCAGCGCTCTGCGCAATTGTCGCTCACGACCTGGATCCTTCGCTTCCTCTGGTCGCCGAGGCACCCGAGCCTTTCGACGTCGGGCCATTCACTCCTGGTGGGGCTAGCTGGAATCGAACCAGCGACCTCAGCATTATCAGTGCTGCGCTCTAACCGACTGAGCTATAGCCCCGCAAACGGTGCACGACGCTACACCACCACTCGACCGATTCCATCAGGCCCGAGCCGCTTCCAGGTGGCCCGTACCCCGAACGCCGGCCCCCTACCCGTCTCCGGCCACCTCGCCCGCCACCGCGGCCACCGCCGCCACCGCATCGTCGGTGTCGAGGTTCATGACCCGCACCCCGGTTGCATCCCGACCCTGCGAGGCGATCTCCCGGACCGCGGTGCGGATGACCACCCCCGAGGTCGAGATGAGCAGGATCTCGTCCTCCAGCCCGGCCATGAAGGCGGCCACCACCCGCCCGCGTTTGGCAGTCAGACGGATGCCCCGCACCCCTTGCCCGCCGCGTGCCTGCCGGTTGAAGCGCTCCACCTTGGTCCGCTTGCCGTAGCCGGCGTCGGTGAGCAACAGGATGTCGGCCTCGTCCCGGGCGATGTCGCACGAGACCACCCGGTCGTCGGCCTTGAGCCGCACACCGCGTACGCCTGCCGCATCACGACCCATGGCCCGGACGTCCTGCTCGGAGAAGCGGATGGTCATGCCCGACTGGGTGACCAGGAACACGTCGTCATCACCGTGGGTCTCCACCACCCGTACCAGTTCGTCTCCGTCCCGCAGATTGATGGCGATGAAGCCCTCGCGGCGTGACTTGTCGTACTCGGTGAACGAGGTCTTTTTGATCTGGCCCAGCTTGGTGCTGAACACCAGGTAACTGTCGGCGGGGAAGTCGCGGGTACCGATGATGGCCTGGATGACCTCGTTCGGGGCCAGGGGCAGGAGGTTGACGATGGCGGTGCCGCGGGCGGTCCGCTCCTTCATCGGGATCTCGAGGGCTCGCAGGCGGAACACCCGGCCCCGGTTCGAGAACAGCAGGAGATGGGCGTGGGCCGTGGTGTGCACCACGTCGGAGATCAGATCCTCCTCTTTGAGCTTTGCCCCCTGGACGCCGCGTCCGCCGCGGCCCTGGGTGCGGAACGAATCGGCGGAGACCGCCTTCACGTAACCGGCACGGCTCATGGTCACGACCATCTCCTCGTCGTCGACCAGGTCCTCCACGTTCATGTCCCCGGGGTCGTGGGTGATCACCGTCCGGCGCTCGTTGGCGAACTTCTCGCGGATCTCGGCCATCTCCGAGGCGATCACCCCGCGCAGCTTGGCCGGATCGGCCAGGATCGACTCGAGCTCGGCGATCTCCCCGAGCAGCCTGGCCATCTCCTCTTCGAGGTTGGACCGGCCCAGTCGGGTCAGCCGGGCCAGGGTCATGTCCAAGATGTGATTGGCCTGCTCTTCGGAGAACTCGAACGGGGGGGTCCGCAGCGCCTCGAGGGCGGCCGGGCGGTCGTCCGACTCCCGGATGGCGGCGATGACCGCATCCAACATGTCGATGGCCTTGAGCAGGCCCTCGACCACGTGGGCGCGGGCTCGGGCCTTGTCGAGCAGGAATTGCGATCGGCGGGTCACCACGTCGACCTGGTGGGCCACGTAATGGGTGAGCATCTGCGCCAGGTTCAGGGTGCGGGGCACCCCGTCGACCAGGGCCACCGCGTTGACGCTGAACGAGGTCTGCAGGGGCGTCTGCTTGAAAAGGTTGTTGAGCACCACGTTGGCGTTGGCGTCGCGTTTCAAGCGGATGACCAGGCGGGTCTTGCCGCCGGAGGAGTCGTCCTGGGCCTCGGCGATGCCGTCGATGTCGCCGGTGCGGACCAGCTCCGAGATCTTCTTCTCCACCGTGGCCACCGAAGTCTGGTACGGCATCTCCGACACCACGATCCGGGTCGCCCCGTCCCGGCCCTCCTCGATCTCCGCCACCGCCCGCATCTTGATCGACCCGCGACCCGTGCGCAGCGCGTCGAGGATCCCCTGGCGGCCGAGGATGAGCGCCCCGGTGGGGAAGTCGGGGCCCTTGACGAACGCCATGAGGTCGTCGGAAGTAGCCTCCGGATGCTCGAGGAGGTGGGCGGTGGCGTCGATGACCTCACCCAGATTGTGGGGCGGGATGCTGGTCGCCATCCCCACCGCGATCCCCTGTGACCCGTTGACCAGGATGTTCGGGAACCGCGCCGGCAGAACCGTCGGCTCCTCGGCGGTGGCGTCGTAGTTGGGGGTGAAATCGACCGTCTCCTGGTCGATGCCGCTCATCAGCTCGAGGGCCAGCGGGGCGAGCCGGCACTCGGTGTAGCGCATGGCCGCCGGTCCCTCGTCCGGGCCGGTGCCGCCGAAGTTGCCGTGGCCGTCCACCAGCGGGTGGCGCATCGAGAACTCCTGGACCATCCGGGCCAGGGCCTCGTAGATCGAGGAGTCACCGTGGGGGTGGTAGGAGCCCATCACGTCGCCGACAACCTTGGCGCACTTGGTGTGGGGCCGATCGGGCAGCAGGCGCTGGTCGTACATCGAGTAGAGGATCCGCCGGTGCACCGGCTTCAGGCCGTCCCGCACGTCGGGCAGCGCCCGCTGCACGATGACCGACATCGAGTACTCGAGGAAGGACCGCTCCATCTCCTCTTGGATCTCGATGGGCTCGATGAACCCGGAGATGTCCGCGTCGGTGTCGGAACCGCCCCGACCGTCGTTGTCACGTCCAGGCATGCCGCGTCCTCGTCCTTTTCGGAATTCTCATCCGGGCGGTCACCGTACTGCGGGTGCCCGGCCCGATCCGCCCCTCAGATGTCGAGGAAGCGCACATCTTTGGCATTGGTCTGGATGAAGTGGCGCCGGAGCTCCACGTCCTCGCCCATCAGCACCGAGCAGACCTCGTCGGCCACCGCCGCCTGCTCCACGGCCACCTGCAGCAGCGACCGGCGCCCGGGGTCCATGGTGGTGTCCCGGAGCTCCCCGAAGTCCATCTCCCCCAGTCCCTTCAACCGCTGGAAGTCGGCCTTGTGGTTCGGGTTCTCCACCAGGAACCCGGCCTTGGCCTGGTCGTCCTTCAGGTAGACCTTCTCCTTACCCACCAGGGTGGAGTACAGCGGCGGCTGGGCCACGTAGACGAATCCGCCCTCGACCAGCGGCTTCATCTGCCGGAAGAAGAAGGTGAGCAGCAGGGTGCGGATGTGGGAGCCGTCGACGTCGGCGTCGGCCAGGATGATGATCTTGTGATAGCGGGACTTGGTGACATCGAAGTCCTCGGCCAGGCCGGCCCCGATGGCCGCGATCAGGGCCTGGATCTCGGTGTTCTTCAGCATCTTGTCGATGCGGGCCCGCTCGACGTTGAGGATCTTGCCGCGGATGGGGAGGATGGCCTGGGTGCGCGGATTGCGGGCGTCCTTGGCCGACCCGCCGGCCGAGTTGCCCTCCACGATGAACAGCTCGCTCTCCCGGGGGTCGCGCGACGAGCAGTCGACCAGCTTGCCGGGCAGCCCGGCGCCGTCGAGGGATGACTTCCGCCGGGTCAGGTCGCGGGCGGAGCGGGCGGCCACCCGGGCCCGCGCCGCCAAGAGGCCCTTCTGGATGATCTGTCCGCCCTCGCGGGGGTTCTCCTCGAACCATTCGGCGAGCTTCTCGTTGGTCGCCCGTTCCACCAACGAACGCACCGGGACGTTGCCCAGCTTGGCCTTGGTCTGGCCCTCGAACTGGGGATCCTGCAGGCGCACCGAGATGATGGCGGTCAAGCCCTCGCGGATGTCCTCGCCGAGCAGGTTGTCGTCCTTCTCCTTCAGGGCGCCACGGGCCCGTGCGTACTTGTTGGCCACATTGGTCAACGACTTCTTGAATCCCTCTTCGTGCATGCCCCCGTCGATGGTGGAGATCCCGTTGGCGAAGGAATGGATGCTCTCGTAGAAGCCGGTGTTCCACTGGAGGGCAATCTCCACCTCCATCGTCTCCTCCTGCTGCTCGAGCGAGGCGACCTTGCGGAACAGCGCCTCCTTCGAGGCGTTGAGGTGGCGGACGTAGTCGACGATCCCGTCCTTGTACTTGAAGGTCTGGGCCGGCCTGGCCTCGGGCCGCTCGTCGACGAAGCGGATCTCGAGGCCCTTGTTGAGAAAGGCCATGACCTGCAGCCGCTCGACGACGGTCTGAGCCCGGAATTCGACCTCCTCGAAGATTGTCGGGTCCGGCCAGAAGGTCACGGTGCTCCCGGTCCGGCCGCGCGGCGCCCGACCGGTCACCGCCAGCTTGCCCGAGGGCTTGCCGCCGTCGCGGAACTCGAGCTCGTGATGGTCGCCGTCCCGGTCGATCTCGAGCAGCAGCCGGGTCGAGAGGGCGTTGACCACCGAGACGCCGACCCCGTGCAGGCCGCCGGACACCTTGTACCCTCCCCCTTCACCGAACTTCCCCCCGGCGTGGAGCACCGTCAGCACGACCTCGGCGGCCGACTTCCCCTGCTGTTCCTTCATCGGACCGGTGGGAAACCCACGGCCGTCGTCGGCCACCCGCACCCCGCCGTCGGCCAGCAGGGTCACGTCGATCCGGGTGCAGAAACCGGCCATGGCTTCGTCCACCGCATTGTCGACGACCTCCCAGACCAGGTGGTGCAGACCGGACGGCCCGGTCGATCCGATGTACATCCCCGGTCGCTTCCTGACCGGGTCGAGTCCTTCCAGAACCGTGATGTCCTTGGCCTCATAGGTGGCCGCCGGCACCTTCGGCTCGTTCTCCGTCTTCAGCGCCACAGGCGCGCCCTTTCCAACGTCGTTTGACTGAGCGGGAACCGGTGCAACGGGGCTTCCGGTGAGGCACGGGGCCCAATTCGCCGGGGGCCGGGTTCACCCGATTCCAAGAGCCCAGTGTAGTCCCCGGGTGTGACCCGCATGACCGATGGTGGGACCTTTCTCGGGCCTGTCACCTGCGCACCCGCACCTCCACCCGTGGCGGCCGGCCAAGACCGGTCCGTTCCGCCACCCGGTCGAGAAGCTCCTCTCCCAGACGGCGCACCTGGGTGGCCCAGGCCGGATGGTCGACGGTGACCACCAGGGCCTCGCCGTCGAGCCGGGTGGGCCGCACGTGCTCGGCCATCGCCGGCCCGACGACCTCCTCCCAGTGGGCGAACAGCCGGCCGAGTCCCCGGGCGTCGTCCACCCCCAACTTCTTCGACACCGCGTCCAGCGAGGCATCGATCGGGCGAGGGCCGGGGTCGCGACCGTAGGGGTCGGGATCCACTACCCCGGCCCCGTCCTGTCGGCCGTAGCCCGGTGCCCGCCGGCCTCGAGCGCGTGGATCTTGGCGGCCGACACCTCCGGGGGTGCGGGCAGGGCGGTGGTCAACAGGGCCTGCCCCGGTGGGAGCCCGGCCAGCAGCGCCCGGGCCCGGAGCGGATCGAGCTCCGAGAACACGTCGTCGAGGAGCAGCACCGGAGCCGATCCCAGGCGCTCGGTAGCCAGCTGGTGCGCC
>Ga0307373_10004335_pt1 | contig 23971 bp, 22 predicted proteins | sample OX2MG_FD_202534 | JGI IMG/M metagenome (GOLD analysis project Ga0307373, IMG submission 202534) | Soil microbial communities from Risofladan, Vaasa, Finland - OX-2 | ecosystem: Environmental > Terrestrial > Soil > Coastal area > Acid sulfate soil | place: Finland: Risofladan, Vaasa | collected... | reverse complement strand
GGCCTGTCCACCCCGTGACCGGGCGATCAAGCCCTGATAAGTGACGATCGTGAGCGGCCGCGGTGCCAGCCCCGCCTGGTGGAGTGCGATCTGCTCGTCGGCAAGGTCGGTCAACGCCAGCAACTGCTCCCGCCACTGCTCTCCAATGGTGCGACTCGGTGTCACCACCAGGGTGGACGCGCGCAATCGCGCCGCCACCGCCAGGCCGACGATCGTCTTGCCGGAGCCGCAGGGCAGGAGAACAACGCCCCCCGTCGGAGCCCCCGCGACGAAGCGATCCACCGCGTCGACCTGGTAGGGACGGAGCTCGATGTCCGCGCGGAGGGCGAAGCCGAGCGGGACGTCTGACGCGAGCGCCGCGGCGTCGACGACCGGATAGCCAGCGCCCGTTAGTGCCGCTTTCAGCGTGCCGCGCTGCGCGTCGGGCACCACCAGTCCGTCGCCGTCACTCTCCAATCCGTGCTCCGCACGGATGCGAGCGAGCAGCGCCGGGTCGGTGCCGGTGAGGCGCAGCCCGCTCGGGCCTCCCTCGAGGCGCAGCAGACCGTACCGGCCGCAGAACTCCTGGATATACGCGACGAGCGGGAGTGGCGGCGGGAGCTCCCCGAAGCGATCGAGGTGCGCGATGATCTGCCGGGAGTCTATCCCACTGGCGACCGCGCTCCACAGCGAGAGATCGGTGATCCGGTAGGTGTGATAGGCTCCGGAGCTGTGGACGAGCTCGCCGAAACGGCGAAGCCCGTCGCGAGCTTCGTCGAAGCCCGCAGCGATGGGCGTCACCAGCACGGTCCGATTGCGTTGGAAGATGAGGCAGCGCTCGCTCGCCATGCCGGCTCCGCGCGACTCGTCGCGGCTTCCAGCCGCGGCATCCAACTAGTCCGGCGAGATCATACCCCGGGGCCCGCGCACCCCGCGGCAATTAGCACCGGCGTCCGGCGCCGATTCCGGTTAGGGGTTCCCATGCGTGTGGTCAGCGCCTCCGAGGCGGTCGAGCTGATCTCGTCGCGCGATCGGGTCTACGTCCACGAGGTCGCCATGGTCCCGACGTCGCTGGTCGATGCGCTCGTCACCCGGGCACCGCTGTTGCGCGACGTCGAGGTCGTCCACCTCCATACGGAGGGACGCGCGCCATATCTGAACCCCGACCTGGAGGGCCACCTGCGGCACAACGCGCTGTTCGTCGGGCCGAACGCGCGGGACGCGGTGAACGAAGGCCGTGCCGACTACACGCCGGTGTTCCTCTCCGAAATCCCGGCACTCATCGCCGACGGCACGCTCCCGGTCGACGTGGCCCTGGTCCAGGTCTCGCCGCCGGATCGGCACGGATTCTGCCGGCTCGGGGTGTCGGTCGCGTGCGCCCGGGCCGCGGTGGACAACGCGCGCATCGTCATCGCCGAGTTCAACCCGCGCGTGCCGCAGACGCTTGGAAACTCGGCTGTCCACGTCAGCCGCATCACCGCCGCGGTGGAGGTGGACCGCCAACTGCCGGCCCACGCGCCCGAGCCGTTCGGGGCTGTCGATCGCGCCATCGGCGAGCACGTGGCGGCGCTCGTCCCTGACGGTGCCACGCTCCAGGCGGGCATCGGCACGGTTCCCAACGCCGTCCTGGCGGCGCTGCGCAACCACCACGATCTCGGCGTGCACACCGAGATGTTCACCGACGGCGTGATCGACCTGATCGAGGGCGGTGTAATCACGAACCGCATGAAGACCCGCTTCAAGGGTCGGGTCATCACCTCCTTCGCTATGGGGTCGCAGCGCCTCTACGACTTCGTCGACGACAACCCGTTCGTCGAGTTTCACTCGACCGGCATCGTCAACGATCCGGTTGAGATCCGGCAGCAGTCGGCGATGGTGGCGATCAACTCGGCCATCCAGATCGACATCACCGGCCAGGTGTGCGCCGACTCGATCGGCGAGCGGATCTACAGCGGCATCGGTGGGCAGATGGATTTCGTGCAGGGCGCGTTGCGCTCTCCCGGCGGCAAAGCGATCATCGCGCTGCAGTCGACGGCACGTGGCGGAACCGTGTCGCGTATCGTCCCCCAACTGGCTCCCGGCTCCGGCGTGGTCACCACGCGTGGGCACGTCCAATGGGTTGTGAGCGAGTACGGCGCGGTCAACCTCCGGGGACGCAGCCTGCGCGAGCGCGCCGAACTCCTCATCGGCATCGCCCATCCCGACTTTCGGGCAGAGTTGCGTGCTCTGGCCGCTGCGCGCCGCCTCTTTGGCGTCGCCGCCTAGCGCGCGCGACAATGGGAGCAGCCCGCGCGTGGCGGGCTGTCCGGACGAGTGGGGTGATCGGGACCGGTCGGGCGCGGGTGCGTCCGGCGCTCCCCGGTGGCGGCCCGTTCTGGGGCCGTTCCATATTCCAGCCTACGTCGGCCATTACCCACTGCACATAGCAGCAACGCAACAATCCGACGCCTGATAGTCCCGGATACGTGCCGTCCGGACGGAACGGTCCGGGTACATCTTTCGCTCACCCCAGGCGGGCGGCGATCGGCCACGAGCGCCGACATAACGGGCCGCCGAATGGTAAAATTGAAGCCGAAATGCGCTTCCGTCCGCGGAATTCTGGGAAGGTCTGTCGCCCGTGAGTTTCGGAATCGTGCGTCCGATCGACATCGAAACCGAGATGCGCCGCTCCTACCTCGATTACGCGATGAGCGTCATCGTGCAGCGCGCCCTGCCGGACGTGCGGGACGGGCTCAAGCCGGTTCAGCGCCGCATTCTCTACGCGATGCACGAGATGGGGCTGCGGGCTAACACCAAGAATCGCAAGAGCGCTGGCATCGTCGGCGAGGTGCTGAAGTCCTACCACCCGCACAGCGACGCGGCCGTGTACGACGCGCTGGTGCGTATGGTTCAGCCCTTCTCCTTGCGCTACCCGCTGGTAGATGGCCAGGGGAACTTCGGCTCGGTCGACGGCGACAGCGCTGCCGCCATGCGCTACACGGAGGCGAAACTGTCGGCCATCGCCGAACAGCTGCTGGCGGACATCGAGCGCCAGACCGTAGACTTCCAGCCGAACTACGATGGTGAGGCGAGCGAGCCCAAGGTCTTGCCCGGACGGTTGCCGAACCTGCTGATCAACGGTGCCTCGGGCATCGCGGTCGGCATGGCGACCAACGTGCCGCCCCACAACCTGGTCGAGATCTGCAACGGCCTGGTCTACTTGATCGACAATCCCGACGCCTCCATCGACGAGCTGATCGAGATCATCCAGGGTCCGGACTTCCCGACCGGCGGCATCATCCTCGGGCGCGAGGGCATTCGCGCGGCGTACGCCACCGGTAAGGGGCGTGTCGTTATTCGCGCGCGAGCGATGATCGAGGAGGCACCGCGCGGAAACCGCTTCAACATCATCGTCACTGAGTTGCCGTACCAGGTGAACAAGGCCGCGCTGATCGAGAAGATCGCCGAGCACGTCAAGGCCGGGCGCATCGAGGGCATCCACGACCTGCGCGACGAGTCGGACCGCACCGGCATGCGCATCCTCATCGAGCTCAAACGCGAGGCCCAGCCGCACCGTGTCCTCAACGCCCTCTTCAAGCACACCCAGCTTCAGCAGACGTTCGGCGTCAACATGCTCGCCCTGGTCGACGGGACCCAGCCTCGGGTGCTTACGCTCAAGCGCGCGCTCCAGCTGTACCTCGACCACCGCGACGAGGTGGTCCGGCGGCGCACCGAGTTCGACCTGCTGCGCGCCCGCCGACGTGCCCACGTCCTCGAGGGGCTGAAGATCGCACTCGATCACCTGGATGAGGTGATCGCCACGATCCGCGCCTCGCGGTCGGCGGAGGCGGCTCGTCAGAATCTGATGGTCCGCTTCACGCTAACCGAGATCCAGTCGAACGCGATCCTCGAGATGCAGCTGCGCCGGCTGGCCGCGCTGGAGCGCCGGAAGATCGAGGACGAGTACCGCGAGGTGATCCGCGAGATCGCCGCGATGGAGGCGCTCCTCGCCGATCCCGCGAAGATCCGCGCGGTCATCCGCGACGAGCTACTGGAGCTCAAGGACACGTTTGGTGATACCCGCCGCACGTTGATTCAGGACATGTCCGGCGAGATCACCGACGAGGACCTCATCCCGGACGTCAGCGTGCTGGTCATGCTCAGCAATCGTGGTTACGTTAAGCGCATCCCGGACGGCACCTACCGTACTCAACGGCGTGGTGGGCGCGGTGTGAACGGTATGACCCTGCGCGGCGAGGACGGCGTGCAGCGTATGGTCGCCGCAAACACGCACGACAGCCTGCTCTTCTTCACCGACCGCGGCCGCGTGTTCCAGTTGAAGGTCCACGAACTACCGGACGCGGGTCGGACCGCCAAGGGAACACCGATCATCAACCTGATCGGCCTACACCCTAACGAGACGATCACGACGCTCCTGCCGGTTAGCGATTTCGGCGCGGCTTTGTATCTGTTCATGTGCACCCGGAATGGTCGGGTCAAGCGTACGCGGCTGGACCAGTTCTCCGCCGTGCGCTCGTCCGGACTGATGGCGATCGGCCTGGATGACGATGACGCGCTGGTCTGGGTGCGGATGACGTCCGGCTCCGATCAGATCATCCTCGTCACCGAGCAGGGCCAGGCGATTCGCTTTGACGAGAACGTCGTGCGGTCGATGGGCCGGCAGGCTGCCGGGGTGATCGGGATTCGCATGGAAGCCGGTGACCGCGTGATCGGCGCCGAGGTCGTCCAGCCGGACGCGAACCTGCTGATCGTGTCGCGTAATGGCTATGGGAAGCGCACCCCGCTCGCCGAGTTCCGCGTCCAGGGTCGCGGCGGCGGCGGCGTTACCGCTATCCGCACGTCCGACCGCAACGGCCCGGTCGCCGCCGCGCGCGTGGTCAACCCGACCGATACGATCATGCTGGTCAGCACGCGCGGAATGGTCATCCGGATTCCCTCGGGTCAGATCTCATGCATCGGGCGTACCACTCAGGGCGTCTCGATCATGCGTCTGCAGGAGGGGGATCAGGTGGCGTCGCTCACCGTGATCCGAACCGAGGAGGACGAGGAGATCGCCGACCTCGAGGAGGCATCCGCCATCGCGCCGCTGACGGACAATCCAAACGGACACGATCAGTCCGAGTAAAGGTCCGGAAGGTCGTCGGTCGTCTCCTGCACCGCGTGGCGACCACCAGACCGCATGCGGCGGCGCGATGCGCCACGATCGCGCCGTCGGCCAAAAGCCGATGGGCCGAGCAGGACCATGGCGGCGGACGCGAGCAGTAGCAGCAGGTAGCCCAGACCGACACCGGGACCGTGTGCCCCGAGATTCGTCGCGCCACGAGCCGGAATCAGCACCACCAGTGCGTACAGCAGCCAGATCGTCGGGGCAACCAGGCGGCGGGAGCCTGCGCCTGCCGACCAGGCGAGCAGTGTCGCGAGTCCGGCCAGGCCGACGGCGAAGGCGAGCGCGCGCAGGATAGGAGCGTCGCGATAGTCGGCCAGGCTCGAGAGGACGGCCGGCACCGCCAGCGCGGCCGGCAGCAGGGCAAGCCCGGCATAGCCGGGCGCTCGCCGCTCCTGCACCCAGGCGACGATCGCCGCCAGGACCAGGCTGGCCGCGAGCGCGAACCAGGTCTCCGCGAACGCCGATTGCCCGGCCGCCGGCACGGAGCTGGTCCCGGATGCCGTGAACCCGTTCATCACCGCGAGCGGGATCACCAGGCCAACCGCAATGAGGTCGGTGAGCCAGATCGTGCCCCAGCCGGGAAGGCCCGCGTGCCACGCCGCGGCGGTCACCATGAAGAGCGTGAGCACCATCACGACTCCCAGCGCCGCGGACACGGCAGCCGGGACTACCGAGAGCCCCGTTGCGACGAGCAGGACGGCCACTCCGGCACGTCCGACCGCGGCGAGTGCGGCCGTCGCCCACACGTCGCGTACGTCGCGCCGTGGGCGAGGCGGACGGGTGCCGGACTCGCCCGCTTCCGGTTCGGGCCGCGGCGGTTCCCACCGTTCAGATAGCGGGTCTCTCCCGACGATGGTCAAGTCTCTTTCCCCGCGCCCCGCGCCGGACAGTTCGCCGGCAGTCCGACCGGCGAGTATAGCATCGCGCGTCCGACCACCATCCAGCTGGTGCTAGAATCGCCCCGACCGGCGGGCCCATCACGGCGACCCGCGAACGGAGTCCGGTTTGACGGCTACGCGTGGTGTTCTGGAGCAGGTCAGCGGGGCGATCGATCGACTCGGCGGAGAACTGGCCCGTCCGGGTGTGACCGGCATGGACGCTCGCTTCGAGGTACAGCGCTGGCGGCGGCTAACCCTGATCGACGGCCTGGTGGTCGAGTCGGCCATCGTCGACCTGTCGGTCGCCGCCGTAGGGCTTCCCGGAAGCCCGCAGCGATTCGCGGCGGTCGACGACCTGGACGCGGCGAGCGAGCAGTTGGCCATGATCCGCCGCCTCAGTCCGCCGCTGGCGCTACCGGCGCGAACTCCGGTAGTGGACCACGACGGGCTGCGTCCGCTACCGGACTGGCCGGATCTGGACACCGTGGCGGGCGTGCTCGCCACGTACCATGACGTGGCGCTCGAGGTGGCGCCCGAAACCCGCAGCTACCGGTCGTTCTATGAGGATCGACGGCGGATCGTCTGGTATGGATCGTCGGACGGCACCAGTATAGTTCAGACCTTCACCGACGCCTCGTTGATCGCGACGATTCGAACCCGCCGACTGGAGCGGACCGGGTTCTCCTTCGCCTCGGTGGCCGCGGCCAACCCGGACGGTCTTCTGTCGTCGGACGCACCCGTTCGGGACGCGGCGGCGCAGGCCCGGCATCTGCTCGAGGCAGAAGCAGTCGAACCCGGGCCAACGACGGTGGTCCTCGACCCGCACATGACTGGAATGTTCGCCCACGAGGCTCTCGGCCACCTCTGTGAAGCGGACTACCTACGCGAGCGTCCGGAGGTCGCGGCACTGATGGCCCCGGGCCGCACCGTCGCGTCGTCGCTGCTGACGGTGGTCGACGACCCGAGCCGTGCCGGTCTCCGCGGCACCTATCGCTACGATGACGAAGGCACGGCGGCACGACCGACCGTGATCGTGGAAGAGGGTCGGGTGGCGCGCTACCTCCACTCCCGCGCGACTGCCGCCCACTTCGGCGTCCTCCCGACCGGGCACGCTCGAGCGCAGGACTGCCGCTACACGCCCCTGGTGCGCATGGCGAACACCTATGTGGCGCCGGGCGCGACCCCCTTCGACGTGATGCTGGACGACGTGGATGACGGTCTCTACCTGACCCGCCCGATGGGCGGCGAGACTCGGATAGACTCGTTCACCTTCGGGGCCAACGAGGTCTTCCGGATCCGGGGCGGCCGGTTGCACGAGCGCGTCGGTTCCGTGCTCCTGGTCGGCGATCTGTTTGAGACCCTCACCGCCGTCGACGCGGTGGGCTCCGAGCTCGCCTTCGAGACCTCGGCCGGCGGCTGCGCTAAAGAGGACCAGGACGCGCTTGCGGTGGACAGCGGCGGGCCGCATCTGCGGATCCGTGGCTGCCAGGTGTCCCCGCTGTGACGCTCGCGACGGCTGCCGAGGCCGTGCTCGCGGCAGCGGGTCGGGACGCGCTCGAGGTTTTCGCGCTGAGCCGGCGCGTGCGAACGCGGCGCTGGCGTGGCGACGAGCCGGCGGGGGAGCTGCTTCGACATGAGCGTGGCATCGCTGTCCGCGTGCGTCGGGAGGGTCGGGTTGGACTGGCCGCGGCCTGCGGCCCGTTCGACGCCGCCGACCTCGTCGCCTCGGCGCGGGTCGCCGCGCGCTCTGGCCCCGCCTTTCCGTCGAGTTTCGCCGAGCACCCCGTCGCCAGCGAGGACGCCGCTGCTGGACCCGAGGCTCCTGACAAATGCAGCGAGCCGCCGGTCCGGGAACTTGCGCAGCGCCTCCACGACCGCCATCCCGACGCGCGCCTGTCGCTCCAGTTCGTGGAGTCCGAGGAGGAGCGGTTGATCCTCTCGACCGAGGGGGTACGAGCCTACGATTGCCGGCGCGCCACGATGGTTCGCGCGATCGCCAGCCGGGCCGACTCCGGAGAGGTGCTCGACCTGTTCTACGAGGCACCGTGGCCGGCCGATTCGACTGATGTCGATGCCCTTCTCCGCTGGTTAGTTCTCCGGCTGAGGTGGACGCGTCGGCGGGCAGCGATGCCGTGCAATGACCTGCCGGTCATCCTCACGCCGCGAGCACTGGATGCGCTGGTCGCGCAGCCGCTGGCGGCGGCCCTGGCCGGCCCAGCGCTTCTGGACGGCACATCGTTCCTGTCCGGACAGAGACCGGAGGAGCCGAGTGTGCGGGGCCTGACGCTACTCGACGACCCGACCCTGACCGGCGCGCCGCGTTCCCGCCGGTTCGACGACGAAGGCGTTCCGACCCGGCGGCGAGAGCTCCTGCGTCGCGGCGTGGTCGCGGGCTACGCGCTCGATCTCAGCGCCGCTGAGCGCCTCGGGATGGCATCGACGGGCAGCGCCTGGCGGCGCTGGGACGCCTGGCCCGCGGCGGAGCCGGCCACGCTTGTCGTTCATGGCGGGTCGACGGACGTCACTCGACTCCTCGGCACGTGGCCGCGCGCCGTTCTCATCGACGAGGTGGCCGGGGAGTGGTTCTCTGACGTCGGGGAGGCAGGTGTCGCCGCGAGCGCGCATCTCGCATTCCTCGTCGAGGGTGGGGAGGTCGTCGGGCGGGTTCGAGGCGTCTCGTTGAGTGCGGCGCGCGACGATCTGCTTCGCGGCGAGGTGGTCCTGAGCCAAGAGGTTGCGTGGGTCGGCGACCGCGCGCTGCTTCCCTGGGTGCACGCGGCCGGGCTGGCGGTCAGCGATGCCGACGTCTGACGAGGATCGGGCCTATATGAAATCGCTCCAACCAGGGCGGCTCGGCATCTTCGGCGGCACCTTCGATCCGATCCACGTCGGACACCTGATCATCGCGGAAGAGATGGCCGATCGCCTGGCGCTCGACCGCGTCCTGTTCCTGCCGGCGGCACGCCCTCCGCACAAGACCGACCAGGAAGTGAGCCCCAACGTGGACCGCGCGACGATGGTCGAGCTCGCTCTGGCCGGCCACCCACGCTTCGCGGTCTCGTACGTCGACATGACCCGTTCGGGCCTGTCGTACACCGCGGACAGCCTGGAGACGCTTCAGCAGGAGCATCCCACGGAGACGCTCCACTTCCTGATGGGTCAGGACTCACTGCGGGATCTCCCGACTTGGCACGATCCCAATCGAATCGCCCGCCAGGCGCTACTGGGTGTGGCACTGCGACCGTCAGTCACCGTGGACGTTGAATCGATTGTGCGGCAGGTGCCGGATGCCGCTGGACGGATCAGGCTCGTTGAGGTGCCTCTCATCCAGATCGCGTCCCGAACGATTCGGGAGCGGGTCCGCGACGGCCGACCTATTCGCTACCAGGTTCCCGGCGCGGTGGAGCGCTACATCCGCCGTCGCGGGCTGTACCGGACTCCGTAATGCGAGGCTATATTTTTGACACCCCGCGAAGCGGACGACTATAATCGTGGCGCCCGCCCGTCGGCGGGCACCATCGTGATCTCGGGAACTCGCCACAGCGCGGGCGCTCGACAGGTATGAGGAGTTCTCACCGGTGCGCATCAAGCCCTGGCATCTGCTCATCATAATCGCCTTGCTCACGCTCGTCGCCGGCTGGGTGGATCTCCCGGCTGGCACGCTGGATCCGTTGGGCTGGAAGGGCTCCCGTATCGCGGTTCACGAGGGACTCGACCTCCAGGGCGGCCTGCAGGTCGTCTTGCAGGCCAAGCCCGCGGCGGGCCAGACGATCAGCTCGGATGCCCTCGCCGGTACCCGCGACACGATCGCTCGCCGCGTCAACGGCCTGGGCGTCAGCGAGCCACTGATTCAAACGCGCGGCAGCGACCAGATCGTGGTCGAGCTTCCCGGAGTCAAGGACCCGCAGCGCGCCGTCAACATCCTGCAGCAGACGGCCCTGCTCGAGATCATCGATCCCAACGGCCAATTTCTGCCGGTCGGGACGTCGGTCGACACGACGCTCGGTACGGCGGCGTCGCTGAATAGCGGTCAACCGTCGGCGACTCCGGGCGCCACCCCCGGGGCGACTCCAGGCGCCACGCCCGTGGCGACACCCGCGGTTCCGCTGGGTGCGACGCCGATTGCAGGTGGCACCCAGTCGGCCACCCCCACGCCAACACCAAACGGTCCGGTGTACACCACGATCGTTACCGGGGCGGACCTGAGCGACGCCTTCCCGACAACCGACCAGGTCGGACAGGTGGTCGTCGGCTTCACCTTGAAGTCTCAGGCGGCGCAGAAGTTCTACGACTTCACCAGCTCGCACATCGGGCAGCCGATGTCGATCGTGGTCGACAAGAAGGTCATCGAGACGGCGACGATCCAGGGCGCGATCAGCGCGAACGGCCAGATCAGCGGCATGACGGTCGACCAGGTCAGCGCACTGGCGCTGCAGCTCAAGTCGGGCGCCCTCGCCGTCCCGCTCGACGTGATCGAGAGCCAGACCGTCGGGCCGACGCTCGGCCATGACTCGATTCACAAGAGCTTCATCGCCGGCGGAATTGGGCTGACCATCGTGGCGCTGTTCATGATCCTGTTCTATCGCGCTCCGGGCGTGCTCTCCGTGCTGGCGCTGTTGATCTACACGACGGTCGTCTTCGCACTGTTCAAGGCCATTCCGGTCGTGCTGACGCTGGCGGGCATCGCCGGCTTCATCCTGTCCATTGGTATGGCCGTCGATGCCAACGTGCTGATATTCTCGAGAATGAAAGAGGAGCTACGGCTGGGCCATGCCATTCGCCGGGCGATCGAGGCGGGCTTCGACCACGCCTGGCCCTCGATCCGTGACTCCAACGTCTCAACCATGATCACCTGCGTGATCCTGTACTGGTTCGGGCGGTACGCTGGCGTCAGCATCATCCAGGGGTTTGCGCTGACGCTCTTCATCGGCGTCGCCATCAGCATGTTCACCGCCATCACCGTCACACGGACCCTGCTGCGGGTGCTGCTCACGGCGGGGTTCTTCCACAACCAGTGGTGGTTCGGCGTCGAATCCTCGACCACCCGGCCGCAGAGTGGCGCCGTGGCCGACTAGCGGTCACGCTCTCGTCACGAGATCATTGCCGGCGGTCGTCGCACGCGGATAGGGGTGAGTGGGGTCGATGTTCGATATCGTCGGGAAGCGCTACTACTGGTTCCTGCTGTCGCTGGTGGTCATCCTGCCAGGCATGTTCGCGCTGGTCACGCACGGACTGCGCCCCAGCATCGACTTCACCGGTGGCACGCTCTGGGAGATCCAGACCGATCGGCCGACGACCTCCACGGACATCCTGCAGGCGCTGGCGACCAAGGGATTTGGCGACTCGATCATCCAGACATCCGCGAACAACACGTTCCTGATCCGGATGAAGGAGATCAAGGAGGGCTCTACCATCAAGAGCCAGTTGAGCACCGCGCTTCAGAACCAAGTCGGACCCTTCAAGGAACTCCAGATGCAGTCGGTGGGTCCGTCACTCGGTCTGGCGATCCGTAATCAGGCGCTGCTCGCGGTGGCTTTCGCGTCGATCGGGATCCTCATCTATATCGCCTACGCCTTTCGCAACACGAACAACCCGTTCCTCTACGGGATCGCCGCCATCATCGCCATGATCCACGACGTCGCGGTGGTGGTGGGGATTTTCGCCATCCTGGGCTGGGTGCGCGGAACCGAGGTCGACTCCCTGTTCGTAACCGCGTTGCTCACCGTGATCGGTTTCTCCGTCCACGACACCATCGTGGTGTTCGACCGCGTCCGCGAGAATCTGGCACGTCGCAGCGGCCGGACCTACGACCAGGTGGTGAACTACAGCGTCAACCAAACGCTCGTGCGCTCGCTGAACACGTCGCTCACGGTGGTCTTCACGCTCTCAGCGCTCTACCTGTTCGGCGGCGACACGACCCGCGACTTCGTCCTGGCACTCCTGATCGGCATCGTCAGCGGCACCTACTCGTCGATCTTCAACGCCAGCCAGGTGCTGGTCGTGTGGGAGAACCGGGAAATTCAGCGGTTCTTTGGGCGCCTCCGTGGACAGCGGCAACGCGTCCGGCCGGCGTAGCGCCGTGGTGCGGAGATGACGGTCGCCCGAGAGGCAACAGACGCGCCACTGCGAGTGGGCGTGATCGGTGGTGGGATCGCGGGCCTGACCGCGGCCTACCGCCTTGCGCGTGCCGGCCACGACGTCATCCTCTGGGAGCGAGGGCCACGGCTTGGCGGCCAGGCGGCTGCCTTTCCCGTCCTCGGCACCGCGATCGAGTACTTCTACCACCACCTGTTCATGAGCGACCGCGACATCGTGGCGCTGATGGACGAGCTCGGCATTGGCGATCGCCTGCTCTGGCTGACGTCGAAGGTAGGGTTCTTCGCCGACGGCAGGATCTACCCGCTCTCGAGCGCCACCGATCTACTACGCCTGGACTTCCTCCCGCTGGTCGATCGCCTGCGTATCGGATTCGTCACGCTCTACCTGCAGAAGCGCACCGGGTGGCATGCGTTCGAACAGGTCACCGCGGCCGACTGGCTGCGCCGCGCGGTCGGAGAGCGCGCATTCGACCGTGTTTGGGGCGCGCAGCTCCGGGCAAAGTTCGGCCCTCGCGCCGAGTCGGTTGCCATGGTGTGGTTCTGGAACAAGATCTTCCTGCGCACGCAGTCGCGCAAGTCTCCGCTCACGCGCGAGCGCCTCGGCTACGTCAACGGCAGCTTCAACGTCCTGATCGATCGGCTCGGCGAGGTCATCCAGCAACTCGGCGCCACCGTCCAGGTTGGCGTAGGGACCGACCGGGTCGTGCGCAACGGCGATGGCTGGCGCGTGCGGACGAGCGAGGGAAACGAGTACGGCTGCGACGTGATCGTGGCCACCGTGCCTTCACCAATCCTGGCCCGGCTGTTTCCGGAACTGCCGGACGACTACCGGGCGAACCTGACGGGCGCGGTCTACCAGGGCGCTGTGACGATGCTGCTGCAGTCGCGCTACGCGCTCTCAGACATTTACTGGCTCAACGTTGGCGACCCCGACATGCCGTTCACCGGGATCATCGAGCACACGAACTTCATCGGTCCCGAGCACTACGGCGGCAAGCACTTGATCTATGTGAGCAAGTACGTTGACCACTCCCACCCGTACATGACGATGGACGACGCCGCGCTCTTCGATGAGTACCTCCCGCATCTCCGTAAGGTCAACCCGAACTTCCGGGCCGACTGGGTCGAGCAGTCCTGGGTGTTCCGCGAGTACGCGGCCCAGCCGATCATCACGCTGAACTACTCGGCGCGTATCCCGTCGCACCGCACGCCGCTGCCCGGTCTCTACCTGGCAAACACCGCGCAGATCTACCCGGAGGACCGGGGCACCAACTACAGCGTCAAGATCGGCAACGCGATCGCGGACATCGTGGCGAGCGACCTGCGGGATGGCGTCATCTCCCGTCGTCCAGCCGGCAAGGCGCAGGTCTGATCGCGGTTGCCGCGACGCGGTGCGCCCTGCTATACTCACGGTCGCGAACGCAGGCGCCCGTAGCTCAGTGGATAGAGCGTTTGCCTCCGGAGCAAAAGGCCGCAGGTTCGAATCCTGCCGGGCGTACCAGGAGACCCGCAGTCAACCCGAGGGCGCGGCCCTCGGGTTCTCTCGTGTGGCGCTCGGTCCGTGGCACCATTCGTCTTCGACACGAGAACCGGCTGCGCCCGTCACCGAGCGCGCGGAAGTCACCGGTAGCTCGGTCTGGTGTCCTCGACCTCCCACTCGGCACGTTGCAGTTCGCGCCGCCGGGCCCGCACCCGCAAAAGTCGTGTCCCGAAGAGCGCGGGTCCCCACAGGACGATGGCGCCTCCGGTGATCCAGAGCACGTGGCTGGAAACCAGGAACCAGAATGCGCCCCACGATCCGGTGAACGCGAGAATGAGGATCAGCGTCCACACCTTGAAACCCACCAGAATCGCGGCGAAGGCCCAGGGGCTCGCATTGTCCTCGGGCTGATCTTCCATGGCCTCAAGTCTATCGGTCGGTTGCAATTCCGCGCAACGGGCGTTGCGAAACGATCGCACCTCCGCCCCGCTCCGCCGTACAGCACGTTACGCACCACCATTGACCCCTGGACAACGATGTACGTACACTCTATACTTACAGCACCGGTCGGGAGACCCGGCTCCCTGCGCGTCGTGGGCGACCTCTGAAACGCATAGTACAATCGTGGAGTGACGATTGATGGTAGCGCGACCTAGGCCCGAGAATTGGCGCGGCATCGCGTGGATGCGCGGCTGGAATCGCACCCAGAGCGACACGGCTGTGCGATGGGCGCTGACGCGAGCGGTGACGGACGAAGCAACCGCGGTACCGCGGCGCTGGTGGGTCCGATTCGTCACGGTCCTCCCCGGCGTTAGCCCCCGCTCGACGACGGTCCTCGATCGCCTGACGCCCGGAGGGATGCTGATGATCTTCCGAAAAGAGAACCGCGGCGAGTCGTTCCAGCGTCAGATCGCGAACCTGCGTCAGCAACTCCAGCCCGAGGACGAGCGCGAGTCGACCAACTATGAGTTCGACGAGCGCGAGGACACGTCCCAGTTCGCGGCCAGCCCGACGCGCGGCGAGACGTACGCGCCCCCGCGAACGACGGATCTGCTGGGGACCTCGGCGGCCACGGCGGCAGCGCCACCGGCGACGGCTCCGGGCGCACAGCGCGGATCGTGGCAGACAGCCGACGCGAACACCAGCGTGATCGCCACCAACGCCCACTGGAACGGCACGCTCCGCAGTGACGGCTCGCTGCACGTGCACGGGCGCGCCGACGGCGAATTGCACGCGGCGAACGATCTCTACGTCGCCGAGGGCGCCGAGGTCGACGCGGAGGTGTTCGCCGACAACGTGGTGGTGGCGGGCGTCGTCCGTGGCCGCATCGACGCGCGGACACGGCTCGAGGTCCTCCCGCAGGGGCATGTGGCCGGCGACGTGCGAGCGCCCAAGCTGGTGGTACACGAGGGCGCACGGCTTACCGGCCAACTCAAGATGGAATCCACAGGTGAGGGCGGCGCCTCGCCGTACTCGACCAGCGCCCCGGCGGCCAAGCCGCGCCGCTCCAACTCGTAGCGCAGGGTGTCTGACGGCGTCCCTGGGAGGAGGACACGATGTCCTATCGTCCGGGCGGGCAAACAGGTGGGTTCCCGGAAGCGCTCAGCCCGCAGGCGCCCGAGAGCTTCTCATTGATCGACCGTCACTCGTCGGTCGAGGGGACGTATGCGTCGGAGCGCGATCTACGCATCGAAGGTGAGATGCGCGGCACCGTGCGGTGCCAGGGATTGCTCTATATCGCCGAGGGCGCTGACGTGGACGCCAACGTCGAGGCAGCGAACATCACGATCGCCGGCCAGGTCCGTGGGTCGGTGAACTGCCGGGGAAAGCTCCAGATCATGCCCTCAGGTCGCGTGCACGCCACGATTGCCACCGACACGCTCGTCATCAACGAGGGCGCCATCTACGAGGGTGAGTTGCGCATGGAGGTGGGCGGCGCATCGGGGCCCGGCAGAGTTCAGCCCGAAGGTGAGGCCGCGGCAACGCCGATCCTGCGTCGATTCGCTCCGGACGCCGGAGACGGACCCGCGCTGCCGGCCGCGCAGCCGTCGAAACGCGGTCGGGAGGAATAATTCCAATGGGATGCCCCGCCCGCCGAACGAGCCATGCTATAATGGTCGCCGCCGGCTGGGGGTAACTCATAAGCGGGCAACGGGTCGAGGGATCATCCCGCCCGCTGCCACAACTGCCCGCAGGCTCCCCGCTCGGTTCGCCAGCCTGATTTCGGGGGGAGCCCATGACCGTCCGGAAGTGCAGTACCTGCAAGCACTACGAGCCCGCGCCCATCTGGCGTAAGGGGTGGTGTCGGAATCCGCTCCTGTATTCGCCCCAGCAGAGCCACCTTGTTGGAGAGGACGACCTCGATTGTGATCGCGGCATGGGGAACTACTGGGAGCCCCTCGATGCCGGCGATCAGAGCATCGACCCGGGCACAACCCGTGAGGTCGCCACCCTCCACAATCCGCACCGCCCCGATCCCGATCTCGGCCCAACCATTGCTCCGCTAGTTCTCAGTCCAGCCCTGGCCGGCGCAGCCCAGGCCCGGGACCCGAGAGGAGGGGACGTGAGCCAGTTCTCTGGACCGGGTCGACCCGGCGGCACCGGCGACGATGACGAGGACGTCCGGCGCTCCCCATCCTATGGCGCCGACCCAAATCGTCCCGCCGGTGGACCAGGCGGGTCCGGAGGATCAGGGGGATCAGGGGGATCCGACCGCCAGTTCACCTACTACGCCGAGGAGCGCTACTGGACGGACTACCTGCGCATCGCCGCGCCGGTCCTCGGCGTCATCCTGATGCTGGGACTCCTCTGGTTCTGGATCAGCAGCCTGCTGGGGAAGCCCAGCACCCCCACACCCACCGTCGCCGCTAACGCCCCGGCGGTCATCACCGGGACACCGAGCAGTTCGGCCTCCGTCGTCGGCACCCCGCGCCCGCTCCCCACCACGGCCGGCGCCGGTTCGGGAACGCCGGAAGCCGCAGCCATCACGTCGGGGTCGAAGGTCGTGGTTGCGAATACCGGCGGCGCGGGCGTCCGGATGCACGCGACGGCCAGTACGTCCGGGTCGGTCGTGGCCACGTTGCCCGACGGTACCCAACTCGACGTCACCGGTCCGTCGGTACAGGCGGACAATTACACCTGGTGGCCGGTCAAGAGTTCGACCAAGTCCGGGTTCGTCGTCGCCAACTACCTGAAGGCGTCACCGTAACCCGTCCACGGCTGGCGCCGCGGAGTGCTGACCGCCTGTGCTATACTGATTGCTGGCGCTAGCCGCCAAATTCTCACGTGCCCGGACTGTTGGAGGTGTGCCGCCAGATAGTCGGTCCTCCCGCGGGATGAACGGCACGGACGCCAAACACGCGAGGAGGTACACCCCGTGGTTGCCACCATCGAGAGCGAAGCCACCAGAGTCACCATGAAGGCGCTGCTCGAAGCGGGGGTGCACTTCGGTCACCAGACCAAGCGCTGGAACCCGAAGATGCGCCCCTACATCTTCACCGAGCGCCACGGCATCCACATCATCGACCTCCAGCAGACCGCGAGGCTGCTGGGCGAGGCCCAGGACTTCGTGCGCGACCTCGCCTCGCATGGCGGGCGCGTGATCTTCGTGGGGACCAAGAAGCAGGCCCAGGATGCCGTTCGCACGGAGGCGCAGCGCTCCGGCATGTTCTACGTCGATCGCCGCTGGCTTGGCGGCACGTTGACAAACTTCGTCACGATCCGTGCTCGGCTCCGCTACCTGCGAGATCTGGATCGCCAGGTCGCTACGGGTGAGACGCAGAACCTGCCCAAGCAGGAGCAGATCCGCAAGCAGCGCGAGCTCGAGAAGCTGCAGGAGTCGTTGGGCGGGCTGCGCGATATGACCCAGCTGCCGGCCGCGGTCTTCATCGTTGACCCGAAACGGGAGAGCATCGCCGTGGCCGAGGTCCGTCGGCTCGGCATCCCGATGATCGCGATGGTCGACACCAACTGCGACCCGGACATGGTCGACTACGTCATCCCAGCCAACGACGACGCGATTCGCTCCGTGCGGCTCATCGCGTCCCGCATCGCCGACGCAGCGCTCGAGGGGCGCACCGAGCTCGAGAGCACGATGGCGGGCGATCCGGGAGAGTTCCGGCGCGGCGCCCCCACGCCCCAGTACACCATGGATACGGAACGGCCGACGGTGGCGGACGAAGCCAAGCCGGCGCCGGAGCAGGCGATCGAGCCGTCGCGATCCTGAGACTAGCCCGCATGCCGGCCGGCGACAACGCCGGCCGTACCATGTCCCGCAAACGACGCGATCAGGGAGGAACAGGTGCAGATCACCACGCAGATGGTCAAGGAACTCCGGGAACGAACCGGCGCCGGCATCATGGACGCCAAGCGCGCACTGGAGCAGACCGAGGGGAACCTGGAACTGGCGGCCGCCAACCTGCGGCAGCAGGGACTGGATCACGCGCAGAAGAAGGCCGGCCGCATCGCATCGCAGGGGCTGGTCGAGGCCTACATTCACGGCGGCGGCCGAATTGGCGCGCTGGTCGAACTGAATTGCGAGACCGATTTCGTGGCGCGGACGACGGAGTTTCAGAACCTGGCTCATGATCTGGCGATGCAGGTGGCCGCCACCGACCCGCGCTACGTCGCGCCAGGGGACATCCCGGAGAGCGCGCTGGCCGAGGGCGAGCGCGAGTACGGGGACCGCGCGAGCTTTACCAAGCAAGCCGCCCTGCTGGTGCAGCCGTTCATCAAGGAGCCGCGCCGCACGGTCGAGGACGTGATCAAGGATCACATCGCGAAGCTGGGCGAGAACGTGGTCGTACGCCGTTTCGCTCGCTTCGAGCTGGGCGCGGCCACTGAGCTCGCCGAGGAATAGGGAGCGACGCGCGCCATGGAGAGCGGCGACGGCCTCGACTGCCAGCGCCACCGCTATCGCCGCCTCGTCCTGAAGCTCTCGGGCGAGGCTCTGATGGGCGGCAACGGCTACGGCGTCGATCCCGCGGTCGTCTCTCAGTTGGCCGGCGAGATCTCTCGGGTGGTGGCGGATGGTGTACAGGTGGCAATTGTCGTCGGAGGCGGCAACATCTGGCGCGGACTCGCCGCGAGCTCGAAAGGGATGGACCGCGCCACGGCCGACTACATGGGCATGCTGGCGACGGTGATCAACGCGCTCGCCCTGCAGGATGCCCTGGAGCACAGTGGCGTGCAGACCCGCGTTCAGACGGCCATTGAGATGCACCAGGTAGCCGAGCCGTACATCCGCCGACGCGCCATCCGGCACCTGGAGAAGGGCCGCGCGGTGATCCTGGCTGGGGGCACCGGCAATCCCTACTTCACCACCGACACCGCGGCCGCCCTGCGCGCGGTCGAAATCGGCGCCGAGGTCATCCTGATGGGCAAGAACAATGTCGACGGCGTCTACGACGACGACCCCAACATCAATCCCCACGCGCGCCGCTACGACGTGATCTCCCATCAGAAGGCGCTCGAGCGCAACCTGCGTGTGATGGACCAGTCGGCCCTCGCGCTCTGCCGCGAGAACGCCCTGCCGATCATCGTCTTTGACCTGCTCGAGCCCGGAAACATCGAGCGTGCCGCGCTTGGCCACGAGGTCGGCACCCTCGTGTGCTAGCGCCCACTCGGCCCGACTGGACAGCCGTGGCGGCGGACCCCGCGTCGAACTCAGGAGGGTAACGTGATCGACGACGTGCTGGCCGATGCCGAAGACCGCATGCGCAAGACGATCGACTCGCTGCACCGCGACCTGGCCGGTATCCGCACCGGGCGGGCGGCTACGGGGCTCATCGAGCGCGTCGAGGTGAATTACTATGGCACACCGACGCCCCTCAACCAGGTCGCGGGCATCAGCGCGCCGGAGCCGCGCATGCTGGTGGTTCAGCCGTGGGATCGCGGCGCGCTGGGAGCAATCGAGAAGGCCCTGCGCTCCTCGGACCTGGGGCTCAACCCGACTAACGACGGTCAGCTCATCCGCATTGCCATCCCTCCGCTGAACGAGGAGCGGCGCAAGCAACTGGTCAAGGTCGTCCGCCAGAAGGTCGAGGAAGACCGCGTTGCCATCCGCAACGTGCGCCGCGACGCGCTGGCACACATCAAGGACCTCCTGCACGACAAGCAGATCGGCGAGGACGACGAGCGCCGCGGTGAGCACCAACTCCAGGAGCTGACCAACCGCTACGTCACTGAGGCGGACAAAATTGGCAAGCACAAAGAGGACGAGGTCCTCGAAGTCTGACGTGGAAGGTTTCCCAGCGGTCGACGAGGGCTGCGCCGAGCCCGCGCGAGGCGAGCAGGACGCGGCGCCGCGGGCTGTGCCGCGACACGTCGCGATTATCATGGACGGCAACGGCAGGTGGGCTACTCGGCGGGGCCTTCCGCGCATCGCCGGTCACGACGCCGGAACCGAGAACATTCGCCGCATCACGCTCCAGGCCGGCGAGCTCGGGATCAAATACCTGACGCTGTGGGCGTTCTCGACCGAGAACTGGCGACGCCCGGCCGAGGAGGTGCAGGGGATCCTGCGCATCCTGAGCGACGCTATCGAGCGTGAGACGCGGGAGCTGCACCACCAGGGCGCGCAGCTGCGCCACATTGGCAGCCTCGAGGGACTGTCGCCGGAGCTGCAGTCGGCGATCCGGAACGCCCTCGACCTCACCCGCGACAACGACCGGATCGTCCTCACGCTGGCCTTCAACTACGGCGGCCGGGCCGAGATCATTCAGGCGATCCAGCGCATGATCGCCGACGGTGTTGCGCCCGCGGACGTCACCGAGCAGATGGTCGAGCGCTACCTATACACCCGCGACGTGCCGGACCCCGACCTCATCATCCGCACGTCGGGCGAGCTGCGCACCAGCAATTTCCTCCTCTGGCAGTCGGCCTACGCCGAGTACTACTTCACCCCCGTGCTCTGGCCGGACTTCGGCCCGGATGACCTGGAGCAGGCCGTCGAGGAATATCGTCATCGGGACCGGCGCTTTGGCGGCGTCAAGCCGCCCCTGCACGCCGCGTCCTGAGGCGGGCACCGCTCGCCATGCTGAAGCAGCGTTCTGTCAGCGCCGTGGCCGTCGTCCTCGTCGCGGCGATTCCTGCCATCATTGGCGGTCCGGTCTTCGTGCTCGTCATTGCGGCACTTGGCGTGCTCGCCGGACACGAGCTCGTGCGAGCGTTCGCCCACGCCGAGGCGCAGCCTTACGCCGCTATCACCCTGGTCGCGCCGCTGGCGTTCGTTGTATTCGCGGGGATCCAGCCATCACTCGCGGACGCGGGAGCGCTCACCGTCGCGGTGGTGCTGCTCTCCCTTGCCGCCGGCGTCCTTTTCGCCGATCCCCATCTCGCCGCGACCAATTGGGCCCTGACCACCGCGTCCGCGCTCTACGTGGGCCTGCCGCTGGCTCACTTCGTCGCGCTGCGCCAACTCGCGGGAGGGTCCACCCGCGGATGGGTATCCCATCTGGCCGCGGCGGTCGGCTCCGGCGGGACCGCGCGCGGGCTTGCCTGGTTCGCGCTGGCACTCGCCGCGACCTGGCTGACCGACACCGGAGCCTACCTGGTCGGGCGCGCGTTCGGTCGGGCCAAATTGGCGCCGAAGATCAGCCCGGGGAAGACGATCGTCGGCTCGATCGCGGGGGTGCTGGCCGGCACGTTAGCCGGCGCCGCTGCCGCACCGCTCTTCGGGGTACCGATCCCCGCATATGCCGGCGCCGCGATAGGGTTCGTGCTCGCGGTCGTCGGCCAGGTCGGCGACCTCGGGGAGTCACTGATCAAGCGCAGCCTCGGCCTCAAGGACATGGGCAGCCTGATCCCGGGTCACGGGGGCATCCTGGACCGCATCGATGCGCTGCTCTTCACGATACCCCTCGCGTACTGGCTGGCTCGGCTGGCCCAGGAGGTGTACCGACCGTGACCCACCGCCTCGCAATTCTCGGTTCGACGGGTTCGATCGGGCGGCAGACGCTCGCCGTGGTCGACGAGCACCCGGGGGAGTTCGAGATCGTGGCGCTGGGTGCGGGCCATGACGGCCCACTGCTGCGGGAACAGGTGGCTCGCTACCGGCCCGCGGTCGTCGCGATCGGCCGGGTCGACGCGGGGAGCAGCTGGCCCGATGTGGAGAGCGTGGCCGGAGAGACCGGCATGATAGCGGTAGCCACCATGTCGGAGGCGGACATCGTTGTCGTGGCCACGTCCGGCCACGCCGCCATGCGTCCCACGCTCGCGGCGGCCGGGCTTGGCAAGACAATCGCCCTGGCGAACAAGGAGGTCATCGTGTGCGCTGGGGAGATCCTGATGCCGCTCGCTCGCGATCGGGGCGCCGAGATACGGCCGGTAGACTCCGAGCATAGCGCCCTGTGGCAATGCCTGGGCGCGGCGCGCACACGCGGCGAGGTGGCAAAGATCATCCTCACCGCCTCGGGCGGGCCGTTTCGCTTGACACCACTCGATCGGCTCCACGAGGTCAGCGTGGCCGAGGCCATGGCGCATCCTACCTGGAACATGGGGAAGAAGATCACCATCGACTCCGCGACCCTCATGAACAAGGGCCTGGAGGTCATCGAGGCTCACTGGCTGTTCGACTTCCCGTATGAGCAGATCGACACGGTCATTCACCCGCAGAGCGTCGTCCACGCCCTGGTGGCGCTCAGCGACGGGGCAATCATGGGCCACCTGGGCGTGGCGGACATGCGCCTTCCTATCCAGTACGCCCTCACCTACCCTGAGCGAGGTCGCTCATCCCACCTCGCGCTCGACCTCTGCGCGGTTGGCCCGCTGGAGTTCTTCCCGCCGGACGTCGAGCGTTTCCCGTCGTTGCGGCTGGCCCATGAGGCGGGTCAGCGCGGCGGAACGTACCCGACGGTGCTCAGCGCCGCGGACGAGGCGGCCGTAGCTGCCTTCATGGGTGGGGAAATCCAGTTCACCGCCATCCCAGCCGTGGTGGAGTCGGTTCTGGACCGGCATCGGCCCGCGTCCGAACCGCTGACCGTTGAGGGGATCGCGGAGGCGGATGCCTGGGCACGTCGTGAGGCGGCGACGCTCATCGGACGACCGGCGGCGGCCGGCCCAGAAGCGACCTAGAGCTCGCGGGCCAGAGCCAGCCCATCGACTCGAACGGCGCCGGCTGTCAGCAGGGCACGCGCCGCAGCCTCGAACGTGGCACCGGTGGTCACCACATCGTCGATCACCAGCACGCCGGCCCCTTCGACCGCACCCGCGAGGCACTTGAACGCGTGCTGAACGTTGCGTTGGCGCTCTTCGAACCCCAGTCCGACCTGCGAACGCGTCTCGATCGTGCGCTGCAGTGCGCGTCGAACCGGAATCTCGAGCCGCTCGGCAACCGGTCGCGCCAGGACTTCCGCCTGGTTGAAGCCCCGCTCGCGCTCACGTGCCGCGTACAGCGGCATGGGAACCACAATGTCCGCCGGAACGGCGTTCTTAGCCGCCACCGTGAGGGCGAACTCAGCCAGGAGGGTACCGAGGAACTGTCCACGCGCACGCTCGCGACGGTACTTAAAGCGATGGATCGAATCGCGCACCGGTCCCTCGAACACGAACGCGGCACGGACCGCGCCGACCGCGTCGGGCCAGTCCGCGCAGATCGCGCAGACCGAACTGCCGTAGAATGCCGGGCGACCGCAGCGGCAGGTCGGCAGCGGCACCGCGCGAAGGCCGCGCGCGCAATCCTCACACAGCCAGACTCCGCGTGTTCCACAGCCGGCACAGGTTGGTGGAAACAGGAGCTCGTCAACGGCTGCGGTGAGCGGTCGCATGAGCCGTCGGAGTGTCGACACGTCAAACCGCCGCCGGTTCGTAACGGAGACGATCGCCACGCTCGGTCCGGCTGCGGGCCGCCGCTCCCTCCGGGAGCTCGACGACCGCACGACCTCCCGCGAACAACGGGCCGATCCGCCACGGGCGCATGGCGGCGTCGACCCGAACAACCGCACCGTCCCGATCGACGTAGAGCACGTCGATCGGGAATCGCATCCACATCGAGTGGATGGAGCTGCACGGATCGATCACAAGACCGGTGCCGGGGTTGAGGGACTTGCGAAACATCAGGCCCCGACCGCGGTCCCAGGCGCCGCGAGCGACGGTCGCCCGCTCGGCTATGACCGTGCCCTTCGACTGGTTGACGACTCGGATGACATCCGCGCTGCCATTCACGTCGCCGGCCAACGCATCTCCTTCCTGTCGGCTCTCGATCCGGCCATCCGCCGACACGCCACTCGCCGCAAACTACTCTCTTCGCGGACGCGGTGGGATGCCAGGTTGGTCCGCCGCTCGAAGTCCGAGTCGTCGGGGCGCGACGCGCGGTCCGCGCTCTGTTCGACGCCGCGGCACTCATCGCCAACCCCGACCACCGCTGAGTAGC
>Ga0307373_10004333_pt1 | contig 23982 bp, 17 predicted proteins | sample OX2MG_FD_202534 | JGI IMG/M metagenome (GOLD analysis project Ga0307373, IMG submission 202534) | Soil microbial communities from Risofladan, Vaasa, Finland - OX-2 | ecosystem: Environmental > Terrestrial > Soil > Coastal area > Acid sulfate soil | place: Finland: Risofladan, Vaasa | collected... | reverse complement strand
GGCCCGCAGTCCGGCGCCAGCCCGCGAACGGCCGCTGGCGCTCAGCGCCGCCGATCCTGCGAATCCGTTCGGCGCGATGTTGCCGTCGTGCGGGATTTCGCGCGAGGCCTCGAACCTGATCGTAATTTGCGCCGGGCTGCCGATCGCGGGACTCGCCGGGCGCGCGCTCAAGCTGCTGGTACCGCTGGAGGGCGAGGCGCTCGCCTCGGCGTTGCGCGCGATGACCGCCTTCCGCCATCGCATCGTGGTCGAGACGATCGATGAGCTGCCGGCGCTGGAATCGCGCTGCGTCGAGGCGATGGCCACGCTCGGTTTCCATTCCGATGGCCGCGCCCTGATCTACGACGGGCTACCCGGCCCGCGCCCGCTGCGCTCGATCGCCTCGTAGCCGGTTCGCGATCAGCGCGCCTAATCGCTCAGTTTTTCGCGAAGCGCGAACTTTTCGCATCGAGCGAGCGATCGATTAGGAATTACCTAGTAAAATGGCGAATTTTTCCGGCATGGCGGATGCACTAAGAATCGCTCAGGCGGAGGAATCCAAGACCATGCGAATCCTCGACAAAATAATCCGATCGTTCAGCATGTGCCCCCTCGATATCGGCACGGTGCCGGTTCCGGTGCTCAGCGTCCCGGGAGGCGCCCGGCTCATCGACGGGTATCGCGAACCCGGTTTCATCGCGCGGGCGACAGCCGGTACGGACGGCAGCGGCGAGCGGGCGGCAGGCGCGGCAGGATTTGCGGTGCCGCTCAAGATTCTATGCGGGGCGGCGGCGAATCTCGAATGTGTTCCGACTCGCGCTCTGCGCGCCGCACGCTAGCGATCGTTTAGAGCACCAGCTTTCCGCGCGATCCGGCGCGCGCTATCCTGACGGTCTGCAGGTTGGGAGACGTTGCCAGCGGTCGGCGATGATCTTTGCGCCGATCAGGTCCCTGTCAAAACCGGAGAATGCAGGCCATGGGCAAAAACAGTTTTGGTGCACTGGCGACGCTTAAGGTCGCCGGCCGCGAATACAAGATTCATAAACTCGACACGCTCGAGCGGCGCGGCTTCGCGCTCGCGCGCCTGCCTTATTCGATCCGCGTGCTGATCGAGAACGTGCTGCGGCGCGAGGACGGCGTCAACGTCACGGCCGCGCAGGTCGAGAAGCTGGCGCAGTGGAACGGCAAGGGCGGCGAGGAGTTCTCGTTCACCCCGGCGCGCGTGCTGCTGCAGGATTTCACCGGCGTGCCGGTGGTCGCGGACCTGGCGGCGATGCGCGACGCGATCGCGCGGCTGGGCGGCGACCCGGGCCGCGTCAATCCGCTGAGCCCGGCCGACTTGGTGATCGATCATTCGGTGCAGGTCGACCGCTTCGGCAGCACCGAGGCCTTTGCGATCAACGCCGAGCTCGAGTTCCAGCGCAACCAGGAGCGCTATCTGTTTCTGCGCTGGGGCCAGCGCGCCTTCGACGATTTCCGCGTGGTCCCGCCCGATACCGGAATCGTGCACCAGGTGAATCTCGAATATCTCGCCCCGGTGGTGTTCACCTCGGCGGCCGGCGAGGCCTATCCCGACACCGTGGTCGGCACCGATTCGCATACCACGATGATCAACGGACTGGGCGTGGTCGGCTGGGGAGTGGGCGGAATCGAGGCGGAGGCCGTGATGCTGGGGCGCTCGATGCCGATGCTGGTGCCGGAAGTGATCGGCGTCAGGTTCAGCGGCGCGCTGCCCGAGGGCGCCACCGCCACCGACCTGGTGCTGACCGTCACGGCGCTGCTGCGGCGCAAGGGCGTGGTCAACAAGTTCGTCGAGTACTGCGGCCCGGGATTGAAGAGCCTGAGCGTGGCCGATCGCGCGACGCTCGGCAACATGTCGCCCGAGTACGGCGCGACCATCGGGTTTTTTCCGGTCGACGCGCAAACGCTCGATTACCTGCGGCTCACCGGACGCCGGGACGAGCAGATTCGGTTGATCGAGGCCTACTGCAAGGAGCAGGGGCTGTTCCGCAGCGACGATTCGCCGCAGCCGCAGTTCACCGAGCTGCTCGAAGTCGACCTGGCGTCGATCGAGCCGAGTCTTGCCGGTCCGCGCCGCCCGCAGGATCGCGTGGTGCTCAGCGGGGCGCGCCAGAGCTTCCGGCGCGAGCTCGCCAAGGAGGTCGCCGGCCAGCACGACGGCGTCGATCCCAAGCGCGTCGAGGCCTGGATCGCCGAGGGCGGCAGCCCCGCGCCGGCATCCGTGCACCCGGAGGCCTTTACCCGCAAGGTCGCAGTCAAGGCGGGCGATGCGAGCTTCGAGCTCGGCCAGGGCGACCTGGTAATCGCGGCGATCACGAGCTGCACCAACACCTCGAATCCCTCCGTGATGATCGGTGCGGGAATCGTTGCCAAAAAAGCGGTCGAGCGCGGCCTGACCGTCAAGCCGTGGGTCAAGACCAGCCTGGCGCCGGGCTCGAAGGTCGTGATGCGTTACCTGGAGCGCGCCGGCCTGACCGGCTACCTGGAGCAGCTGCGTTTCAACCTGGTCGGTTTCGGATGCACCACCTGTATCGGCAACAGCGGCCCGGTGGCCGAGGAGATCGCCGCGGCGGTCAAGCAGGGCAACCTGGTGGTGGCGGCGATCCTGAGCGGCAACCGCAATTTCGAGGGACGGATTAACCCGGTCGTGCGGTTCAATTACCTGGCCTCGCCGCCGCTGGTGGTGGCCTACGCGATCGCGGGCACGATGGACTTCGATCCGGCCACGACCCCGCTCGGCAATGACCCGCAGGGCAAGCCGGTCTACCTGCGCGAGCTATGGCCGACGACGCGCGAGATCAACGAGGCGATCGCCCACGCTATCGACTCGCAGATGTTCCAGGACGAGTACGGCAAGGTGTTCGAAGGCGACGATCGCTGGCGCAGCCTGCAGATCCCCGCGGGCGATCTTTTCAAGTGGGATCCGAAATCGACCTACGTCAAGGCGCCGCCGTTTTTCGACGGCCTCGGTGCCGAGCCGGCGCCGGTCGCCGATATCGAGTCGGCGCGGGTGCTGGCGATGCTCGGCGACAGCGTCACCACCGACCATATCTCGCCGGCCGGATCGATCGCCGCCGACAGTCCGGCGGGCAAGTATCTGATCGCCAACGGCGTCGCGCCGCGCGAGTTCAACTCCTACGGCGCCCGGCGCGGTAATCACGAAGTGATGATGCGCGGGACGTTCGCCAATATCCGGCTGCGCAACGAACTGGTGCCCGGCGTCGAAGGCGGCTTCACGGCCCATCTGCCGGACGGCGAGCAGATGACGATTTTCGACGCGGCCGAGCGTTACCGCGGCGAGCGGGTCCCGTTGATCGTGATCGCGGGCAAGGAGTACGGCTCGGGATCTTCTCGCGACTGGGCGGCCAAGGGGCCGCAACTGCTCGGCGCACGCGCGGTTATCGCCGAGAGCTTCGAGCGTATCCATCGCAGCAACCTGGTCGGGATGGGGGTGCTGGCGCTCGAGTTCATGCCGGGCGAGGGGCGCAAGAGCCTGGGGCTCAGCGGGCGCGAGGTCTATTCGATCGCGGGCCTGAAGGCCGGCGTCAAGCCGCGCCAGCATCTCAAGGTGCGTGCGACCGAGAACGGCAAGAGCCGCGAGTTCGAGGTGATCGCGCGCGTCGATACGCCCGAAGAGGTCGAGTACCTCCGCCACGGCGGGATCCTGCCGTTCGTGCTGCGCGATCTGCTGCGGCGCAGTTGAGCGGCGAACCTCAGATGCTGACGGGGCGGCGGTTCTTGCGCGACGCGTAGCGCGTCAGCAGGCCGGTTACGGCCGGCGTGATCTCGGCGATCGCTTCGCGCCGATAGCCGACCGACTCCGGACCGCGCGCCCGCATCATGCCGAAGGTCGAGAGCCGCAGCACCGCCGCGACCGCCTGGCAATAGCGGAAGCGGGCGAGGTCGAGCGGCGCCAGCGCATGGTAGAGCGGGATGTAGAGCGTGGTGAACATCCGGCGCAGCGAATTTCCCGCCAGGTTGTCGCGCATCCAGCGCGGATGCTCCAGCGAGTGGGTCGCCATGATGACCGCGGTGGTGGCGGCGTCGAGATGGCGGTCGCCGCAGTCGGCGTTGACCCAATCGACGACCGCGTTGACCCGCGTCCCGGAGACCAGCACGTTCTGCGGATGATAATCCATATGGACGATCGATAGCGGGGCGTCGCGGAACTGCGGCGCGCGCTCGCGCAGCGCTGCGAGCGCCGCAGCGAGCCCCGGCAGCGGACCGCGCTCGATACGTTCGGCGACGATTTCGAGCATCCGATCGAGCAGCGGCGCGCCGGCCGTCGCGTTGGCCGGCGTGAACGCCCCGGCCTCGCGCTGCGCGCCGTTGGCGGCCAGCCGATGAAGCCTGGTCTGGGCGCGGACGAAGCCGAAGAACGCCAGCGAGAAGGTCTTGAAGGCCTGCGGAAAGCTCCGCGCCGCGAACAGCGGCCCGCCCGCCGCGCGTTCCATTATCAGGAACGGCGCGCCCAGCGTCTCGGTCGAGGGTTCGTACAGATACGGCGCCGGAACCGGGTAGCGAGCGGCGGCCAGGCGCGCCAGGGTACCGTACTCGCGCCGCCCCTTGTCGGCGCCGGCGGCGCCTTCGTAACAGCGCAGCACCAGCGGCGCGCCGGCGGCGAGTTGCGCGAGGCGACCGCTGCGGGCGATCGAAAACTCGAAGACCGTGGTCTCCCAGCCGCTGGCCAGCACACGAAAGCGCTCGATATCGGTGGCGAGATAGCGGGCCAGGCGGATGCGCAACTCGTCGGGCGCGGGGTTTTGATGGGGCGATGGAGCCTGCACTGCGCGCCCAAGCTAATACAGCGGCCGGTCGGCGGACAATCGCCAGCCGCGCGCGACGGGGTACGCGATTAGCTGCGCGCGCGACGATCCGCAGGAGCAATCAATGCGGAGTGAAGAAGCGTCCCTGCTCGGCCGGTCGATCGGGCGCGGGCGGTGGCAGCTGCGTCGGTTGGTCCTGGATTTTGCTCCACGGCTGGTTACCCTGTCCACGCTCGTCATAGCGCTGCTGCAAGGTCGACGTCAGCAGCTTACCGCTGGTGTCGCTGATATCGATCGAGACTTCCACCGACAACCCGATACGCAACGGCTTGTCGGCCGGGGCGGGCGAGTCGAGCACGATCTTCACCGGCACGCGTTGCACCACCTTGACCCAGTTGCCGGTGGCGTTCTCGGGCGGCAGCAGGGCGAAGGCCGCCCCGGTGCCCATCGCAATCGAGTCGACGCGGGCATGATAAACATAGCCCGGGTAGAGATCGGCCCACACCAGCGTCCGCTGGCCGACGCGTACGTCGGTGAGCTCGGTCTCCTTGAAGTTGGCGGTAAAGTAGAGCCGCTGGGTCGGTACCACCGCCATCAGCGGTTGTCCGGCCTGGATGCGGTCGCCGGCGTTGACGCTCTTGTGCGTGATCACGCCGGCGAACGGCGCCTTGACCTGGGTGTAGCTCAGATCGAGGCGGGCGGCCTCGAGGGCGGCCTTGGCCTGGGCGACGATCGGACGGTCGTAACGCTCGTGATCATCGCTGGCGCCGCCGAGTGCGGCCTGGGCCTGTTGCACCTGATGCTCGGCCAGCGCCCGGTCGGCTATCGCAACCCGCAGGTTGGTGGTGGCCTGATCGAAGTATTCGCGCGACACCACGTTCTGGGTGTGCAGCGCCTTGGCGCGCGCGTAATCGAGCTGGGTCTGGGAAAGTTGCGAGCTGGCCAGCGACAACCCCGAACGCGCGGACTGGAGCTGCGCGAAGAGCTGATCAACGGTCTGCTTGGCGCGATCGACCTGGGCCGCGGATTCCATCACCCGGACCTCGTAGTCGCGCGGATCGAGCGTCAGCAGGAGCTGGCCGGGATGGACGGTCCAGTTGTCGGAGACGTAGATTTTCGCGACCGTGCCGGAGATGCGCGCCGCCACCAGCCCCACCGTGCCGTCAACGTAGGCGTCGTCGGTGGAGACGTGGCTCATGTAGTAGCGGTAGTAGCGAGCACCCGGGATGATCGCGAACAGCAGCGCGATCACTATCACGGCCAGCAGGAGGCGCCGGACAAGTCGCGATCTCATGCTCGAGCCGAAGCGTGTATCAGGGACGCGGTACCCATCGAATCAGCAGTCATGGCAATCGATTCTAGCCGACCAGGCCGTCCCCGCGCATCAGGGGGGACGCCGATCAAAAAAAAGCCGGCGGTCCTTGTCTATCTATGGCTTTAGTCGGGCGCGTTCAAGTCGAGCTGCTCGGCGCCGGTGAGCCCGTTTTTGGTCGCCAGCACGGTGGTCGCGCAACCGGGATATCTGATGGTAAGCAGGCCCGTGCTGCTGGCCTTCTGGCACAGCAGGGTGGGGTTCGGGCCGGAGGTATACAGCAGCTGGATGGTCATCGTGCCCGAGCCCAGATTGTTGAGGTTGAAGATGCCGTCGACGCGTCCCTGGGGAGAATCGAACAGGAAGACGGTCGGCACGCGCTGCTCGATCGTGAAGCTGGAATGCTGGTCTTCGATATTGCCCGTCACCAGCGCAATCTGGGGCGCCCGCAGCACGAAGCGGACGTCCGGCGCGGCGCGCGGCGCAAAGGTCGTGAGCGGCCCGCCATACTGGACCTGGACGATGCCGTAGGGCTGTGAGGTCGAGGCCAGACTGGCGGCGTAAAAGCCGCTGATAACCTCGAGGCTCAGCAGGCCCTTGTTGCTGACGGTCTTGGTCGCGATCATGCGGGCCGGCAGCTTCCCGTTGACGATCGCGAACGTGGTCGGCACCGTGCCCTGCACCCGCCACGAAGAGCGAGCATCCGACAGGATAGCGGTGAAGGGCGTGCCGACCGTCCCGACTGCCCGGAACGCAAGCTGACCGGGAACATTATGGATGCCGCTGATGCTGAGCTGCGTATTGCCGAGGTTGCAGGACGCTACCCCGATCAGGAGTGCGGCTGCCAGGAGCAGTACCGCGGCCGAACTTGTCCCTCTGACCATCATCGACTTCCCTGTCAGAGTGTCGGTCCGCCGGTGTTGGCGCAATTGCCGGGGCATGAGCCGTCGGCGTTCTTGCACAGCGCGCACGGGGCGGCGGTCGGAAACGGGGTCGGCACGATCACGCCGACGGTCGGTCCCGCGGCCGCATTGTTCTCCCAGCGCTGCACCGTATAGGCGTCGGCCGGCGCGCAAAATGAATAAGCTCCCGCATTGTCGGTGCCGGCCGGGCCGACCGTCGATTGCGCCACCTGGACGCCATCCTCGATCAATCGCACGGTGGTGTTGATGTCGTAGCTCGCGACGCTGCCCGAGATGCTGCCGTGGCCGGCGCAGCCAATCGCCAGCGGGCTCGGGATGGCGGTCGGCTGGCACTGGGTTGCCGAGGTCACGCCCGCCACGGTCGAGAAAACATGGCCGGTGTACGGATCGGGCGCGCCATTATACAGATCGACCGCAGTCGCGAAGACGTCGTAGCTGCCCGGCATGGTCGGTACGTTGAGGCTGAAAGCGGCCGAGCATGGGGGACTGCCGCAGGCGGGAATCGAGAGCGGCACCGGCAGCGTGCCGACCAGATCGTTGGTGCCGGTATCTTCCGCGAACACCTGGACCTGGGCGGTACTCCCCGAGGCGGGCGTAATCGACACCGTGCCGGTGATCACCGCCCGGGTCAGCGCGAAATTGCATTTGCTGCTGCCCGAGCCACAGGAGACGGAGCCGTTGGTATTGTTGACCGTCGTCGCCGTGGTGTCGTAGCCGGACGCCGAAATTTTGATCGCGTAGGTGCCGTCGGCTGCCGCCGGCAGATAGTTGAACGGCTGCGGCCTGCTGGTGCGTCCCGGCAGGGGATACTTCCCTCTGACGTCGGTCGAAGTGCTCGCGACCACCACGCATCCGGCCGGCGTCGGCAGCACGCTGCAGTCGGCGCTGTTGTTCTGGGAGGTCAGGAGCTCGACGGTCGCGTTCTGGATGGCTGTGCCGGCGCTGCAAGCGTCGCTGATCGAGCCGCTCAGGACGCCGGTCTTGACGGCGGCGACGGTAAAATCGGTCCCGAGCAGCGCCTGGCCGCGCGTCATCGCAACCTCGGGCATCACCTGGTAGGTCGCGCCATTGCCGATCGTGAACAGGTCGTAGCTGGTGCCTTCGGCCGAGACCGGCAACTGCATGCTGTACTGGCTGTTGGACACTCTGGCCGAGGCGATCACGTTGCCGGTCCCGCTGCTCTCGGCCGTGACCTGCTCCTTGGAGTTGGACGGCATGCCGTGGACGGTGCCCTGGACCAGCGCCATCTTCGAATTAACCGACGGAGAGGACGCCGAATTGGGGACCAGCGAGATTATTGGCGAGAGCTTGAAGCTGCCGCCGTTGGAGCTGGGTGCGGTCGGGTTGCCGGGGTTGATTTCCACCACCAGGGTGGTGAGCACGTTCTTGCCGACCGGGATGGCGGTCGAGGTGGCCAGCGCGGCCGGGCGGACGATCGCCACCGGGTAGGTGACGCAGCCCTCGGGCACCGGGGGGAAAACGTTGGAGCAGTTCGGCACGATATTTCCGGGATAGAGCGGGTCGAGCTTCAACTGGATCGTGTGATAGGTCTGCGCCGGAACTCTGGCGCTGTTGAACAGTTGGACGTTGTCCTGCAGGTCGTTCAGGTCGACCTGCAGCTCGCTGGTGCCGGGGTTGGTATTGGGATTCGAGGTGTTGTAGTAGGTGCCGCCGCCGCTCAGGCTGATATCGATCGCACCGCCCACCGGCCCGCCCACCCCGGTCGGGACCGGAATCGATACCCAGCCGGTGTTTGCGTCGGTCGCGTTCTTGAGCGTATTGAGCCGGATCGAGATCATGTTCAGCAAGATGTTCTGATAGCCCGATGACGGCGCATCGATGAGCCCGATCTCGATGTTGCCCTGGGTGGGCTGTGCAGTGTACGTAACGTTGCTGGTGCCGCCGCTTGAACCGCATGCCAGCGGCATCAGCAGCGAGACTATCATCAGCAGCGGTGCGGCCAACGCTAACGCGGCAGGAAGAACCGATCGAACTTTCACTCGAATCCTATAACGGCAGATTTAGGTCAGCGATTGGGATAACCTAACCGGACGGTGAAGGCAAGCAACACGCGAGCGATGACCGATAAGCGTACGCTTGACGGCGGGCCTCCGCCCCGCAAAATTCAAACCACGATGGTAACACGGGCAGGCTTCACAGTCGCGCTGATTGCCGCGCTGCTGATCGCGGCGACCGGTTCCAGGGCCGCGGCGGCGGGGCTCAAACTTTCGGTCGGCAATCCCGGCCTGCAGCACTTCGACTCCGACGGCGCGGTCGAGCTTGATTTCGGCCTCACCGATCAGAACGGCCAGCCAGTCGGCAACCTGACGGTCGCCAACGTCAAGGTCTTCGAAGACGGTAAGCCGGCCCAGATTCTCGACTTTCGCGGCGCCGGCCAGGGGCGTCCGGTCGATATCGTGTTCGTGATGGACATCACCGAGTCGATGCAGCCTTATATCGACGCAGTCAAGCAGAACATGATCTCGTTCGCCCGCGACCTGCAGGCCAATAATCGCGATTATCGGCTGGGACTGGTCACCTTCGAGGACTTCACGGTCTCCAAGTATGCCGATTGCAACTGCGCCTATCGTAAACAGCTGACCTCCAACGTCAACGAATTCATCGGTTGGGTCGGCTCGCTGCATGCGGGCGGCGGCGGCGATATCCCGGAGGATCAGCTCGACGCGCTCGCCTACGCGTCAACCCTGCCGCTGCGGCCCGACGCCCAGGCGATCCTGATCCTGATTACCGACGCCCCCTGCCATAAGCGCGGCGACGGTCCCGATCGCGGGGGCGACTTGGCCTATCGCCAGCATAAGAATCCCAATGCCGATGTAACCAACCTCACGCCCGACGACGTCGCCAAGATGCTCCGCAAGCAGGGCATCACGCTCTATGCCGTGGCGCCGCCGCCGTTTATCGAACCGGCCTACGCCGACATCGTCAAAGCCACCCACGGCCGGCTGTACAATATCGTCAGCGCGGAGAATCACTTCGATGAACTGGTGCGCGAACTTGGCCATTCGATTGCGACCGAGTATTCGCTGACCTATCGCACCCCCCGGCCGATCGAGGACGGCACCAATCGCAGCGTCGAGCTGAAGGTGGATTACAACGGCGCGAGCGCGACCGCCGATACCTCCTACCAGGTGCGCGGCATCGGCGGCGCAGCGATCCACGTGGAGGGTAGCGGGGCAGGGGCCAGCACCGAGGGCACCGGGCTTGCGCAGCTGTCGTTCGACTGGTGGAACCTGGCGGTGCCGATGCTCGCGCTGCTGGGACTGTTCGGGCTGTCGCGGATGCGCTTCGGGGTCTCGACCGAGGAGCTCAAGGCGATCGTCGAGGCCCAGGCGCAGGCCCCGATACCGAAGGTCTCGCTGGGCGGCGCCGGTCGCCCGGGGGCGCGTCCCGCCGCGCCACCGTCGCCGGGACCCGTCAGGCCGCCGGCACCGGCTGCGATGCAGCGCCCGACTTCGGGAGCGCGCCTCACCGCGATCGATCCGGTCGATCCGATTCCCACCGACTTCAGCCTGTTCAAGGACGAGATTTCGGTTGGCCGCGGCGAAGAAAATGACGTCGTCATCCCGCATCCGAGCGTGTCACGCAATCACGCCCGCCTGATGAAGCGCGACGGCGCCTACGAACTCACCGACTTCGGCTCGACCAACGGCAGCTACGTCAATAATCAGCAGGTGCAGGGCAGCGCGACGGTCGCCAATGGCAGCGAGGTCCGCTTCGGCAATATCAGGTTCATATTGCGATTCTGAGCCCGGAGCGATTCGGGCCGCGCGTCGGGCCTATCAGGCGGCGACGGCGCGCCGGGTGTCGTCGCCGACCAAGGCTCGCGCGACGCGGCCCAGCAATTCTTCGTCGATCGGCTTGGCGGCGTAAAAGTGCACGCCCGCCTTGCGTACCTCGGCCTCGCGCCACGCGGTATGATGGCCGCACAGGTAGATGATTTTCGCCGCCGGCGTGAATTGCCGGGCGCTGGCGATCACGCAATTGCAGAAGCCGGGTGGGAGCGCCTCGTCGTCGATTATCACCAGGCGCGGGTCGCCGGTCGCCAGCGCGCGTAACGCCGCGCCGGTGTCATCGCATCGAATCAGAGGCCAGTTGTTGTTGGATATCGCCAGGGAAAGGCTTCCCAGCAGCGCGTGATCCGCGGAAACCGCCACCATCATGCTCCACCTCCTCCACCATCCCAGCGGTTGCGCCGCCCCCCGCCACGCAGCGCGCCCTGACAAACCAGCCCTACTTATACCACGGACGACCCCGGCTTAAAGCCCCCTCCGGGCCTCGAAAACCTGCGCCGTCGGCGATCCGAGATACCCGGCTCAGCGGGCCCGGCTTGAACGCGCCCGGGTCGGCGGCTTGAGGTCGCAGTGCCAGGTCGCGAGCAAGCCCCCGTCACCGTCCGACCACGAGTAGGCGGTATGCCCGCCGAAGGCCTTTTCCAGCTCGTGGGCGATTCGATGGGCGAGCTTCTGCGAGGTGGTCAGCACCTCGTAGCTGTCCCCCTGCCATTGCATCGCCACCAGCTTGCGCTCGGGCTGGGTGAACTCCGCGCGCGTGCTGACGTTGTTGATGCGGCGGGTGATCGCCTCGAGATGGGGGGCGACGTAATCGCCGCTCAGCACCACGCGCCCGAAATGCTCATGAGCCGCGACCTGGCGGCAGCTCGGGCATACCGCCCACGCCGCCTGCTTCATGGTTTCGGCGGACAGGTGATGGTCGCGGCGCCAGGTCCGGCGCAGGTAAATCGCGCCGCACTTGTCGCAAATCGTCGGCTCCTTGAATTTGACGTTGAGATGCGCGACCGCCGGCGCCTTGTCGGTCCGCGTGCCGCGCCGGTTGAGACTCCGAATTCGCCCCCGCCCACCAGTATGCCCGATGATTTCCGTCATAGTTCGATGCCTTTCTCCTGCAGCCGTGTGCACAGGTCGAGCAAAACCTCGAGCAGGTCGCTGCGCGCCAGGATGCCGCGCAGCACGCCTTTCTCGACGATTGGCAGCGCGCCGTAACGCTCGCGCCGCATCACCCGCGCCGCCTCCTCGATAGTGTCGGTCGGCCGCAGCGTGATGACGTTGGTGCTCATCACCGTTTCGACCGGAATCTTGTCCGGGTCGGCCTTGCCGTGATGGCCGCTGGCCGCCACCGCGGCGATTTCGACCGCCCGCGGCGCATCACGCAGATCGCGGTCGGTGACGATTCCCACCAGTCGGCCGGCCTGCACCACCGGCAGCTGGTTGACGCGATGCTCTTCGATGAGAGTGCGCGCATGCGCAACCGAATCGCGCGGTTTGACGGTATGCACCGCCAGCTTCATCCACCGTTCGATCGTTAAAGCCATCGCCTGTCCTCATCCTGCCGCATGCTCGCGCTAGCGCGGGTCGCCGCCGGCCGCCTTTCGCCGTAATTCGAGAAATGCCTTGAGCATGTCGCTGACGGTGATAATCCCGACCAGCTTGCCGTCCTCGATCACCGGCAGACCGCCGATCTGCCGGTTGAGCATCAGCGTCGCGACCTCTTCCAGGCTGGTTTCCGGCGTGACCGTAACCGGGTCCGAGGACATCGCGGCGTCGACCAGCGTGGTCTTCAGGTAGCCCTGATGAGACCTGATATCGCGTTCGCTCAGGATTCCGGTCAGGCGACCGTCCTCGATGACCGGCAGACGATGGAATTTCTCTGCATCCATCAGCGCCTTGGCCGATTCGAGACGATCCCGCGGCCCGATAGTGGTCGGTTTGGGCGTCATGTAATCGCTGGTCCGCATAGTCTCACTCCGGATAATCGTTCACCGAGCTTCTCTGCAGGGCCTGACCCGGCCTCCAAAATCGTCAACCAAGCGCTAACCAAGTTACGCAAGTTGCCTGCCATCGTGGTATCGCGCGAAGCAGCGCTCTTTGTCTCGCCACGATGCCGACAAACCGAGAGAAACTGACGCTTATTGCGACTCGCCGTGCCTGCCGGTGGCGCGAAAGGGAGCACTCGACCGGGACGGCGTCGAGCACATCCAAGAATTTCTCCTATCGCATCGGGGAAATTTGCCGCCGCCGATTAGTCGCTTGAATCTCGGGTTGGCATAGTTATCGCTTCGCTTATTGCCATCGTTCGCCAAGACGTGAGGCAACCATGGCTTTCCCTTTCAAGAAGATTCTCTGTCCGCTGGATTTCGACGACAATTCGCTGGCGGCGCTGGACATCGCAATACAGTTGGCGCGCCATGCCGACGGCACCGTCTATGTCCTGCACGTCGTACCGATGATCATTCCGCCGACCGGCACGCCGATCTATGTCGATCTCTACAAGGAGCAGGAGCAGGTCGCCCGCGACAAGCTCAAGGAGATCGGTCACAAGCGCCTGTCGGGAATCAAGCATGAGTTGTTGACCCATACCGGCGAGCCGCCGGCTGCGATCCTCGGCGCCCAGCGCCGCATCGGCGCGGACGTAATCGTGATGGCGACGCATGGGCGCAAGGGCTTCTCGCGGGTCGTGATCGGCAGCGTCGCCGAGGTCGTGATGCGCGAGGCGCTGTGCCCGGTGCTCACCATTCGCAACGCCACCGCCTCCGACCGCCATCGGGTCGCCGGCTGGATGACCACCAATCCGACCACCGTGACGCCCGAGGAAAAGCTCTCGAACGTCGAGGTGATGATGCAGGAGGGCGGCTATCGATCGGTCCCGGTGGTCAAGGACGGCAAGCTGGTCGGGATCGTCACCGAGCGCGACCTGCGCCGCCATACCGGCTATCTGCCCCATACCGAAGCCAGGATGGCGATGAGCGAAGAAGTCATGACCGTGACCCCGGCGACGCCGATCGAGGAGGCCGCCCGGTTGCTTCGCGAGCGGAAAATCGGCGCCCTGCCGGTGGTCGAAGACGGGACGCTGGTCGGTATAATCTCTACTACTGACCTGCTTGGCGCCTTCCTCCAGGAACACGGAGGTAAGTGAAGGGGACTCATCCCGACTGATCCGAGGCTGACTTGCGGCCCGGAGTAGTCCCGGTGAGAGCCTCGGGCCGAGCGACTGGAGACCGGGATGGCTGCCGGCTCGAATTTTACCGCATCCGTGCCCGCGCGCGGCGGACTCCCGCCGTTAGTCGCGGCGATGAGTCGCGCGGCGTTCTATCCGCAGCGTCCGGCGCGGGTTGAGTTAATCCAGACCCACATTTCCTACGTCTTCCTGACCGATGAATACGTCTACAAGGTCAAGAAGGCGGTGCGCTTTCCGTTTATCGATTGCGCGACGCTCGAGCGCCGCCGCTGGCTGTGCCACGAAGAAGTGCGGCTCAACCGCCGCCTCGCGCCGACCGTCTATCTCGGCGTGCTCGCGATCGTCCAGACTGCCGGCGGCTTCGCCCTGGGCGACAGTTCCGCTGCGGACGCGGTCGAGTACGTGGTCCAGATGCGCCGGCTGCCGCAAGAGCGGATGCTCGATCGGATGGTCGAGCGTCACGAGGCGCTGCCGCGCGACCTGCGCGCCATCGCCCAGCGCATCGCCGACTTCCATCGGCAGGCCGCGACCGACAAGGGCTGGCTGTACGGATCGGCGGCGGCGGTTCACAAGATGGTCCACGGTAATCTCACCGAAGCTGGACAGCTGGCCGGCAAGCTTTTCGATCCGGCCGAGCTCGATGCGATCGACGAATACAACCGCGGCTTTATCGAAACCCACTGGGATCTGCTGAACCGTCGCGCCCGCGAGGGACGGGTATGCGAGGGGCATGGCGACCTGCGCTGCGAGCATATCTGTATGGATAGCCAGCCGACGGTTTTCGATTGCGTCGAATTCAGCGAGCGTCTGCGCTACGCCGACGTGGCCTCGGAGCTTGCGTTCCTGGCGATGGACCTCGAGCGGCTGGCGGTGCCGTCATTGAGCCATGCGCTGACCGAGGCCTACATCGCCGCCGCGGGCGACCGGGAGCTGGCGACGCTGCTGCCGTTCTATCAGTGCTACCGTGCGATGGTGCGCGCCAAGGTCGATGGCCTCAAGAGCCTCGCTCGCGAGGTTCCCGAGCCCGAGCGTATCCGCGCGCGGGACTCCGCTCACGATTACCTGGCGTTGGCGCGCCGCTATCTGACGCCCGTCGCGCCCGCCATGCTGATGGTCTGCGGGCTGTCGGGCAGCGGCAAATCGACGCTGGCGCGCGCGCTCTCGCGCCGCCTCGGCTTCGACCTCATCAGCTCCGACGTGATCCGCAAACAACTGGCCGGAATTCCTCCCACCAGCCGGGCGACGGCCGACTACGGCGGCGGCATCTACAGCGAGGCTTTCACCCGCCGCACCTACATCACGATGCTGGCGGAGGCCGAGGAGCGTATCCGCAAACGCCGCGGTGTGATTCTTGACGCGACCTTCCGCCACGCCGACGAGCGCCGGCTCGCGCTCGAGGCGGTGGCCCGCGCCGGGGTGCGCGCGTTGTTCGTCGAATGCCGCGCGCCGGTCGCGGTCGCGCTCGAACGGATTGCGCAGCGTGAGCGCCGCGCCGGCGAAATCTCGGATGCGAACGCGGCGATCTACGCCCGCCAGATCAAGGATTTCGAGCCGCTCGACGAGCTTCCACCGGAGGCGCGGCTGACCGTCGACAGTTCGGCCCCGCCCGACCAGGCGGTCGCGGCCGTGATGCGCGCGCTGGCCTCGCCGCCGGCGCCGGCCGCGCCGAATCGAACCCCGCGCAGGAGTAACTTGCGCCAGCTCCTCAATCGCTTCTAGCGGGCGGCATCGTTCATGGCGATCGATCCAGCCAATTACTCGGAAACCGAAATCCTGCGCGACGGCAGCTCGATGCGGATTCGCGCCGTGCGCCCTGACGACAAGCAGCGCCTGATGCGCCATTTCGAAAGCCTCAGCCAGCGATCGATCTACCAGCGCTTCTTCGGCTTCAAGCGGATGCTGACGGAGGCCGACCTGGTCCGCTTCACCGAGGTCGATTTCGTCCAGCACGTAGCCCTGGTCGCCGCGCTCGGCGAGGGCGAGGATGAGCGCTTTATCGGCGTCGGCCGCTACGTGCAGATTCCCGGTCGCGCTGAGGCCGAAGTCGCCTTCGCGGTGCTCGACGAGTACCAGGGCCGCGGCATCGGCACCCTGCTGCTCGAGCATCTCGGGCGCGTCGCGCGCGCCGGCGGAGTGGTCGAGTTCAGCGCCGAGGTGATGGGCGACAACCAGCAGATGCTCGAGATGTTCGCGCGCAGCGGTTTTCAGATGAAGCGCTCGGGCGAGCCCGGCACCGTCCATCTGAGCTTCCCGACCGAGGAAACCGAGGAGCATCTCCAGCTAAACCAGACGCGCGAACGAATCGCGGCGGCGCGCAGTATCGAGCGCCTGTTGGCGCCTCGTTCGGTGGCGGTCATCGGCGCCTCGCGCGCGGCGGCGAAGATTGGCGCGGTGATAGTCAGCAACTTGATGCGCGGCGGCTTTACCGGCGCAATTTACCCGGTCAATCCGTCGGCCGGCGAAATCCTCGGACTCAAGGCCTGGCCGAGCGTCGATCAGATCGGCCTGCCGATCGACCTGGCGGTAATCGCCGTGCCGGCGGCGATGGTCGAGGACGAGATCGTGAAATGCGCGCGCGCCGGAGTGTTCGGCGTGGTGGTGATCACGGCCGGGTTTGCGCAGACGCCCGGCCCCGGCGCGGTCAGCGAGCGGCGTCTGTTCGAGCTGGTGCGCGGGCTCGGGATGCGGATGGTCGGGCCGAACTGCATGGGCTTGCTCAACAGCGATCCGGCGCTGAGGCTCAACGCGACGCTGGCGCCGGTCGCCCCGCAGCCGGGCGGAATCGGCTTCTTCTCGCAAAGCGGGGCGCTTGGAATCGCGGTGCTCGAGTATGCCCTGAGTCGCGGTCTGGGTCTCTCGACCTTCGTCTCGGCCGGCCATCGCGCCGACGTTTCGAATAACGACCTGCTGGCCTACTGGTCGGAGGATCCGCGCACTACGGTGGTCGCGCTCTATCTCGAAAGCGTCGGCAATCCGCGCAAATTCGCGTGGCTGGCGCCGCAACTCGCGCGGCGCAAGCCGATCGTCGCGGTCAAGTCCGGGCGCTCGGCCTCCGCCACCCACGCCGCCGCCGGCCATTCGTCGGCCCTGGCAAGTCTCGACGTCGCGGTCGAGGCGCTGTTCGAGCAAGCCGGTGTGATCCGGACCAATACGCTCGAGGAGTTGTTCGACGTTGCCGCGATGCTGGCGACGCAGCCGGTGCCCGCCGGGCCGCGGGTCGGCGTGGTGACCAATGCGAACGGCCCGGGAATTCTTTTCGCTGACGCCTGCGAGGCGAGCGGCCTGACGCTCCCCGAGCTCGCCCCCGGCACGCGCGACGAGCTGCGATCTCTGCTGCCCGAGCGCGCCCAGCTCTCCAACCCCGTCGATCTGACGGATTCGGCCGCCGCCGCAGCATACGAGCGCGCCATCACCGCGCTGGGGAAGGATCCCTCGATCGACTCGATCGTCGCGATCTATATTCCGCCGACGATTACGCGGCCCGAGGATATCGCCGCCGGAATCGCGCGCGGGGCCGCCGCCGTGCCGTCTCACAAGCCGCTGCTGACGGTCTTTCTGTCCGAGACCAAGCCGCCGGCGGCGCTCGGCGCGGGCGCGCGCGGCTATCTGCCCTACTACCATTTTCCGGAAAACGCCGCGCTCGCACTGGCCGCGGCCGCGCGCTACCAGCGCTGGCGCGATCGTCCGCTCGGCAAGCCGCTGGTCTTCGACCGGCTGACCCGCGCCCGGCTGCGCGAGATAATCGACGGCGTGCTCGGACGCTGCGGCGGATCGCCGGCGTGGCTCGATGAGCGGGAGCTGTCCGCGATCCTCAGGATCGCCGGAATCGAGGTCGCGGCCGCCGCACGCACCACGGTTGCCGAAGCGCCGGCGGTCGCCGGGAAGCTCGGCTACCCGCTGGTCGCCAAGGTAGTTTCGTCGGCTGTCACGCATAAGAGCGACGTCGGCGGCGTCATCATGGGACTCAAGTCGGCCGGCGAAGTGGAGATCGCGGCCGGCGGCCTCGCGCGTCGGATGGCCGAGCTGGGCAAGCCGCTGGACGGAATCCTGCTGCAGCGCGAAGTTCCGGGCGGCGTCGAGGCGCTGGTGGGCGTGACCAGCGATCCGACCTTCGGTCCGCTGCTGGTATGCGGCTTGGGCGGCGTGATGGTCGAGTTGAATCGCGACGTGGCCTTTCGGCTGCATCCGGTGACCGACATCGATGCGGTCGAGATGCTCGCGAGTTTGCGTATGGTGCGGCTGCTCGACGGCTATCGCGGGATGCCGCCGGCGGATCGGGCGGCGCTCATCGACGTAATAATGCGGGTCTCGGCGCTGGTTGAGATCGTGCCCGAGATGAGCGAGCTCGACCTCAATCCGGTGAAGATTCTGGCGCCCGGCGCAGGCGCGGTGGTGGTCGATGGCCGCATGCGGGTGAGGCCGGCCGAGCGTCCGGCGACGCCGTCGGTCGATACTTCGCTGGCGCGGTAACTCGAGATGCAGATGAAGACGATGGAGCAAGTCGCGGGCGGGAGCGCGCCGGGAGCCGCGCGATTCGAGATCCGGCGCGGACGGCCGCTGCCGCTCGGCGCCTGGCCGGTCGCCGCCGGCGTCAACTTTGCGATTTTCAGCCGCCACGCCAGCGCCGTCGAGCTGTTGTTGTATCGATCGGCGGACGGCCCCGAACCGGTGACGATTAAGCTCGATCCGGCACAGCATCGCACCGGCGACATCTGGCACGCCTGGGTGCGAGGGACCGAGCCGGGCGATTGCTACGGCTATCGCGTCGACGGCCCCTATCGTCCCGAACAGGGGCTGCGCTTCAATCGCGAGCGGGTGCTGATCGATCCGTATGCGCGCGCGCTGTGTATCCCGCCGTCGTGGGATTTTGCGCATGCGCACGGCTACGACCCGGCGATACCCGATGGTGTTTCCGAGCGCGACAATTCATCCTTCGCTGCCCGCGGTATCGTGCTGCCGGGCGAGTTCTTCTCGTCGGGACCGACCACGCTGGTACAGCCATGGTCGCGCACCATCATCTATGAGACCCACGTGCGCGGGCTGACGATCGATCCCTCTTCGGCGGCGGCCAGTCCCGGCACCTACCTGGGGTTGATCGAGAAGCTGCCGTATCTGCGGGCGCTCGGTATCACCGCGATCGAGCTGTTGCCGGTGCAGGAGTTCAATCCGCGCGACAACCATCAGACCAATCCGCTGACCGGCGCGCGGCTGTCGAATTACTGGGGCTACAACCCGGTGGCGTTCCTGGCCCCGGCCACCCGCTATGCGAAGCGCGCGGCGCCCGGCCATCTCGAAGAATTTCGCACCATGGTCGCTGAAGCCCATCGCGCCAATATCGAAGTGATTCTCGACGTGGTGTTCAATCATACCGCCGAGGGTGACGAGCGCGGCCCGACACTGTCCTTCCGTGGGCTGGACAATCCGATCTACTACCTGCTCGACGAGGACCTGCGCCACTATCGCAACTACGCCGGCTGCGGCAACACGCTCAACTGCAACCATCCGGTGGTGCGCGAGCTGATTCTGGATTGCCTGCGGCAGTGGGCGATGCGCGGCGTCGACGGCTTCCGCTTCGACCTCGCTTCGATCCTGGGCCGCGATCGCGAGGGGCGCGTGGCGAGCAATCCGCCGCTGCTCGAAGCGATCGCCGAGGATCCGATCCTGAGTTGCGTCAAGCTCATCGCCGAGGCCTGGGATCTCGGCGGCGCCTATCAGCTCGGCAGTTTCCCGGGGCATAGATGGTCGGAATGGAACGGACGCTTTCGCGACGACCTGCGCCGCTTCTGGCGCGGCGACGCCCGAATGTGCGGGGCGTTCGCCAGCCGCCTGTGCGGCAGCGCCGACATCTATCAGCGTTATGGCAAGCAGCCGCTCAACAGCATCAACTTCGTCACCTGTCACGACGGCATGACGCTCAACGATCTGGTCACTTACGGGCGCAAGCACAACGACGCCAACGGCGAAGACAACCAGGACGGCGCGTCCGACGACTATAGTTGCAACTACGGCGTCGAGGGTCCCACCGCCGACCCGGAAATCAATCGCATCCGCGTAAGACAGGCCAAGAACCTGATGGCGACGCTGATGTTGTCGCGCGGGGTGCCGATGATTCTGGGCGGGGACGAGTTCCTGCGCACCCAGCTCGGCAATAACAACGCTTACTGCCAGGACAACGAGATCTCCTGGTATGACTGGCGCCTGGTCGAGCGCAACCGCGAGTTCCATGAATTTACGCGCCGCATGATCGCCTTTCGCGCCAGCCATCCGGCGATCTGCGCCGAACGCTTTTACACGCCCGACGAGCTCATCTGGTTCAACCCGGCCGGCGTCGCGCCCGATTGGAGCGCGCCGGAGAACCTGCTGGGATGCGTAATCGTCGCCGGCGCCGCGAACGGCGGCCCGCTGGCGATGCTGTTCAATGCCGAGCGCGAGGTGGCCAGTTTTCGGCTGCCCGATGCAACCGCCCATGCGGTCTGGCGGGTGGTGATCGACACCGCCGCGGCGGCGCCCCGCGAGCTCAACGATTTCGCCTCCGCTCCGCGCCTGCGAACCTCGATGGTCGCGGTCGCGCCGCGCTCGCTGATAGTGCTGGAAGCCGAAAGGGCCTAGCCGGCGCCGAGATCGCGCCGCGGGCTAACGGTTCCAGAGAATCTGCGGCGCCTCGAGCGGCACGCTGGCGTGGGGATGGGCGGGCACGATGCGGGCGGTATAGTCGGCGGCCGGGCGGTCGGCGGGAATCGTCGCCGCGTAGCGCAGGCGCCCGCGCTGATCGGGCCGCTCGCTCGGCGTCATGGCGAAGGTCTCCGCCTTGTGGTCGCGCGGTTCGGCATACAGCTCGACCCGGATTGAATCGGGATCGATCTCGCCCAGGTTGATATCGAGGCTGACGTGATGGCAGCCGTCGCGCTGCTCGGCGGTGACCGGGCCGAAACTCAATTGCCGCCACTTCTCATTCAGGCCGGCAGCCCATCGTGCCAGCTCGACCGCCAGTGTGCCGTTGCCGGCCGAGCGTCGATCGTTTTCAGCCGCGCTCGGCAGATAGTAGCGCTCGGTATATTCACGCATCATCCGGTTGCTCGAGAAGCGCGGCGCGAGCCTGGTCATGCTGCGCCGGATGCGCGTGACCCAGTGAGTCGGGATACCGTCCTGGTCGCGAGTGTAGAAGCTCGGTATCACTTCCCGTTCGAGCGTGGCATAGAGCTCGTCGGCCTCGGCCTTGTCCCAGTTGGGATCGTGATCGTGCGCGCGCCCGTCGCCGAGCTTCCATCCCAGCTCCGGCGCCCACGCCTCCGCCCACCAGCCGTCGAGCTCCGACAGGTTCAGGCCGCCGTTGACCAGCACCTTCATGCCGCTGGTGCCGCACGCTTCCCACGGATGGAGGGGGGTGTTGAGCCACAGGTCGACGCCCTGCACCAGGGCCGCGGCGATCGCGATGTCATAATCCTCGATGAACACGGCGCGGTCGCGAACTTCCGGACGGCGGGTGAACTCGATCCATTCGTGTACCATCTGCTTGCCGACCAGGTCGCGCGGATGGGCCTTGCCGGCGACCACGACCTGCACCGGACGCTCGGAATTGTTGAGGATGCGGATCAGCCGCTCGGCGTCGCGCAGCAGCAGAATCGGCCGTTTATAGCCGGTGAAGCGGCGCGCCAGCCCGATGGTGAGGGTTCGGGGGTCGAGCTTGTGCGCGCAGGCGGCGACCGCGGCCGGGTCGGCGCCGGCGGCGGCCGACTGGCGCTCGAGCCGCAAGCGAAGATTCCTCACCAGTTCGGCGCGCTCGTGATTGCGGAACATCCACAGCGTCGCATCTTCGATCGCGCCGAAACTTTTCTCGGGATCCTCGAGATCGCGAATCCAACGCTCCTTGCCGCACGCTTCGGTCCAGATATCGTCGGCGCCGGCCGAGTCCCAGGTCGGCATGTGGACGCCATTGGTGATGTGGCCGATCGGCGTCTCGTGCTCCGGCCAGCGCGGGAACAGCGGCGCGAAGATGCGCCGGCTGACTCCGCCGTGCACCAGGCTGACGCCGTTGACCCGGCCGGCGCCGCGCACTGCCAGGTAGGTCATGTTGAACGGCTCGCGATCATCGGCCGGATTCGAGCGCCCCAGCGCCATCAGCGCCTTGGGTGTGATGCCGAGGCGCGCCGCATAGGTGTCGACGTAGATTTGCGCCAGCTCGGGCGGGTAGCGATCGAAGCCCGCCGCCACCGGCGTGTGAGTGGTAAAGATGTTTCCGGCGCGGGTCGCGCGCAGCGCCACTTCGAAGGGCTGTTCGGTGCGCATCATGAAGCTGCGCGCCCGTTCCAGGATCGCCAGCGCGGCGTGTCCCTCGTTGAGGTGGCAGACCTGGCAATCGGGATGCAGGCGTTCGACCAGCCGCCAGCCGCCCAGCCCCAGCACGATCTCCTGCTGCAGGCGCATCTCGGGTCCGCCGCCGTAAAGCTCGCCCGTGATACCGCGGTCGGCGGGCGTGTTGAGCGGATCGTTGCTGTCGAGCAGGTACAGTGCCACCCGCCCGACCGTTACCTGCCAGACGCGCAGCCGCAGCGGCCGCCCGGGCATCCGAATCTCGATTCGCAGCCATCCGCCGTGGCCGTCGGGCAGCGGCGTCACCGGCATCATGCCGGGTTCGTTATAAGGATAGAGCTCGCGCTGATTGCCCTCGGCGTCGAGCATCTGGCGAAAGTAGCCCTGTTGATAGAGCAGGCCGATACCGATCAGCGGCACGCCGAGGTCGCTGGCGGTCTTCAGATGGTCGCCGGCCAGAATGCCGAGCCCGCCTGAATAGATCGGCAGGGCCTCGCTCAGTCCGAACTCCATGCTGAAGTAGGCGACCGGGCGGAGCCCGGCGGTGCCGTAATTCTCGGCGAACCAGGTGGGGCGGCGCAGATATTCGGCGCGCGCGACGACCTGGCGCTGGAGCTCGGCGGTAAAGGCGGCGTTGCCGGCTAGATCGGCGATCCGCGCCTCGGTCAGGCTCTGCAAAATCAACCAGGGATTGCTGGTCGCATGCCAGAGCTGCGGATCGGCGAATTCCCACAGCGCATCGGCGCCGTGATTCCAGCTCCAGCGCAGATCGATCGCGAGCTCATAGAGCCCGGTCAAAGCCGGCGGCAGGCTGCGTGGCAAATAGCCGGCCCAGTTCATGGTCGAATCACTGCCTGCATCGCCGGTGCCCGGCGGCGTGGCGACGGTCTGAAATCGCTGTGCTTCACTTCCGTGGCTTCGGTTTCTGCGCGCCGGCGGGCGCGCGCTGTCCCTCGATCTCGACCGCGACCTTGCGCGGCGTGGTTTCCTTCGGCATCGGGATGATAAGCTCAAGCACGCCGTTGCGATAGGCCGCCGCGATCGCTTCGGTCTTGACGCCGCGCGGCAATGGCAGGCTGCGCTCGAAGCTGCCGTAGCCGATTTCGCGATGAATGAAATCGCGCTGCGTGTCCTCGCGGCGCTCCTCGCGCCGGCCCTTAATCGTCAGAACATTGCCGCTCACAGTCACCTCGACCTGTTCCGGATCGATCCCCGGGAGGTCGACACGGACCACCAGCTTATCGTCCTCGACAAAGGACTCGAGCGCCGGACCGTGCGCCGCCGCGGTTGCTGCGGCCGGACGGCCCAGAAACCGATCGAACAGATCGTCGACATTCTCGCGGAAGCGTTCCATTTCGCGCAACGGGTTCCATACCTCGGGTTGCTTCGCCATCGCTTCCTCCATCGATCCGGCCGCGCGGCCCCGCTGCAACCGGGCAGCCGCGGGGATAAAGCTCCCGCCGATCGGTTATCCGATTCGCGGCCTCATTTTAGACACACCCGGCCGCCCCGATCAGCGCCCGCTGCTCGCAGTCATGCACAAGCCCGGCGCTCGGCCATCTGGTTTCACGATCTCAAGATGATATAGGTCTAACCAGCAGCGACCCAAGCGTCTGCCGCGCGCTTCAGACATAATCGTGCCGAGGGGGTGACGATCGCCAGCGATGGCTTCACGGTC
>Ga0307373_10004332_pt1 | contig 23985 bp, 27 predicted proteins | sample OX2MG_FD_202534 | JGI IMG/M metagenome (GOLD analysis project Ga0307373, IMG submission 202534) | Soil microbial communities from Risofladan, Vaasa, Finland - OX-2 | ecosystem: Environmental > Terrestrial > Soil > Coastal area > Acid sulfate soil | place: Finland: Risofladan, Vaasa | collected... | reverse complement strand
GCCGTCCCGCCCTCGGCGTCGGCCACGACGTAGGCGTTCGAGAGCCAGTCGGGATGCATGTTCCGCAAGACGAGCAAGGCAGCTAGGCTAACGAACACATGGCCGGGCTTCTGTCACGCACGACGCTGATCATCAAGGCGAAGTACTCGAAGCTGCTCAACCGGGCGGAGAATCCGACCGAGACGCTCGACTACTCGTACGAGCAGATGCTCGAGCAGCTCCAGAACGTCAAGCGCGGCGTCGCGGACGTCGTCACGGCGAAGAAGCGCCTCGAGCTCCAGCAGCAGAAGCTGGAGCAGAACGTCGTCACGCTCGAGACCCAGGCGCGCCAGGCCGTCGCGGCGAATCGCGACGATCTCGCGAAGCAGGCGCTCGAGCGCAAGGCGGTCGCGCAGCAGCAGCTCCAGAGCATGGACGGGCAGGTGCAGGGACTCGCCGACCAGCAGGAGAAGCTCGTCGCGTCGCAGCAGCAGCTCGAGACGCGCATCGAGTCGTTCCGCTCGACGAAGGAAGTGCTCAAGGCGCAGTACTCGGCGGCCGAGGCGCAGGTGCGCGTCGGCGAAGCGGCCACCGGCATTGGCAAGGGCATGGCGGACACGGGCCTCGCAGTCCAGCGCGCCAAGGACAAGACCGAGGAGCTGCAGGCGCGCGCGTCCGCCATCGACGAGCTGACCAGCACGGGCGCGCTCGAGGATCTGACCGCGGGCGACCAGACGCAGCTCGACCGCGAGCTCGCGCAAATCTCGGCGTCGTCGCAGGTCGATACCGAGCTGGCGAAGCTGAAGGCAGAGGTCGGCTCGGGCGACGGCGCGAAGAAAGAGATCGCAGCCGGCGACGCCGAGCCTGCGCCCGACCCGGCGCAGCAGTAGCGGCTTGGGCCTGGGCGACGTCCTCTTCGGCCGCAAGAAGCTGAAGGCCCCTGCCGCGGAGCGGCTGTTCGCGATCAGCACCGCGGCGGTCACGCTCGACACCGACTGCTCGCTCACGACCGCAGGCGTCGGCGCGGTCATCTTCAAGCCGCTGTCCGCCGGCGAGTTCGTGGCCGCCGAGCAGGAGATCGAGCAGCTCCTACAGGCCGTCGCGTCGTCGAGCGGTTCGACGCTCGATCGCAAGACCGACTCGTTCGGCTACGAGTGGGTGATCGTCAAGGATCCCGACCTCGAGGATCAGGTCGCCGGCGTACACACGGTCGCGTCCGAGCTCGAGGCGAAGGGGTTCGGCGCGCAACTGCTCGCGGCCGCCTTCAAGTTCCAGGGCGGGAAGAACCCGGTGTACTGGATCTACGGCTTCAAGACGGGGACGTTCTGGCCGTTCGTCCCGACGGGTGCAAAGAACGAGCGCGACAACGCGGAGGAGATGCAGTTGAAGGCGAAGCTCGAGCCGGAATTGCCGGTCGAGCAGGACCTGAGCCGCTGGCTCGCCCTGTTCGACGCCCCGATCTAGGCGACCGGCCGGCCCATCTCGCGCGCGATGGCGGAGAGGGCGGCGAGGCGCTTCTCGAGCGGCGGGTGGTCCATGAAAATCTCGCTCATCTGCTGCCGCCAGTTGGTCGGCATGATGAAGAATGCGTTCATGCCCGCGACCTCGCGGAGGTCGCGCTGCGGGATCTGGGTGATACCGCTCGAGATCTTCTGCAGCGCGCTCATGAGGTTCTCCGGCGCGCCGGTGATGAGCGCCGACCCGCGGTCGGCCGCGTACTCGCGGTAGCGCGAGAGCGTCCGGATCAGGACGTAGCTGATCGCGTAGGTCACGATGGAGACGGCCAGCACGATGAGCCAGATCGGGACCCCGCCCTGGTTGTTGTTGTTGCTTCGGCCGCCGCCTCCTCCGCCGCCGAAGCCGCCGAACATGCCGAAGTAAAGGCCGAAGCGAGTTATGAGCGCGGCCAACATGGCGAAGAAGCTCGCCACCGTCATCACAAGGACGTCGCGGTTGGCTACGTGCGACAGCTCGTGCGCGAGCACGGCCTCGATCTCCTGCGGCTCCAGGCGACGCCACAGCCCCGTCGTCACGGCGATGACGGCGTGATCCGGGTTGCGCCCCGTCGCGAAGGCGTTCGGCACGTCGGTGTCGACGACCGCCACGCGCGGCTTCGGCAGCCCGGCCATGGCGCAAAGCCGCCCGACCATCGCATGCAGCTCCGGCGCGTCCTGCTCGGAGACGATCTTCGCGCCCGACGCAGCGAGAGCGAGCTTGTCCGAGGTGTAGTACTGGACGACCGCGAGGCCGATGACGATCACGAGCATCGGGACGAGCCCGACCTTCAGCGCCGAGAAGAGCACGACGGCGAAGACGACGTACAGCAGGCCGAGGAGCCCGCCCGTGGCGAGCATCCGCAACGTCAGCCCCCGATCACGCCCGAAGTTCTTGCGCTTCACGATTCACATGGTAGTCCCGGCCGGTAGAGTCTCGCGTCGTGCGCCGGGCGGTTCTCATCGTTCTCTCATGCGGGGTGCTTGCCGGGTGCGGCGCGGAGGGGGTCGTCAGCCCAACGCCGGTCACCGTCATCGGCAAGGCGCCCGCGGCGCCCACGTTCCCGATCACTCCCGCGTTCAAGCTCAAGGGCGACCCGACGGCGGGCGCCAAGGTCTTCGGCAGCGGCGGGTGCGCGAGCTGTCACACGCTCGCCGCGGCGCACGCGACCGGCACGGTGGGGCCGAACCTCGACCAGCTGAAGCCGAACTACCGCGCCGTGACGGCGCAGGTGACGAACGGCGGCGCGGCGATGCCGTCGTTCAAGAAGAGCCTTTCGACGCAGCAGATCGCCGACGTGGCCGCCTACGTCGTGAAGTCGACCGGCGGCGCGGTTCCGTAGACCTCCCGCCCGGCTTCCCTCGTCCTCTCGCGGCGTTCGCCGTCGACCTCGACCGGACGCTGATCGCCGAGGACGCCGTCCTCCGTCCGCGCACGAAGGCCGCGATCGCCGCGACGCGGGCCGCAGGCGTGCACGTGATCGTGGTCACGGGCCGGATGTTCCGCGCAGTGCTTCCGTACGTCGTCGAGGCCGGCATCGACGATCCGGTCATCTGTTATCAGGGCGCCGTCGTCGCCGATCCGGTGACCGGCGAGTTCATCCGGCACCTCCCCATCCCGCGCCCCGTCGCGCTCGAGGCGATCGACGCCGTCGTCGCGGCCGGCTTCCATCTCAATTGCTACGTCGACGACCTCCTCTATGTCGCCGAGGTGACGCCGGAGGCGCGGCGCTACGCCGACTTCCAGGGACTCGAGATCCACGCGGTCGGGCCGTTGCGCGCCTGGCTCCACGACGATCCGACGAAGCTCGTCGCCGTCGGCGATCCGGACGCGCTCGACGCGCTCGAAGCCGAGCTCGAGCCGCGCTTCGCCGGCCGGCTCTTCATCTCCAAGTCCCTCCCGTACTTCCTCGAGTTCGCGCACCCGGACGTGAGCAAGGGCGCCGGGCTGCAGGTCGTGGCCGACCTGCTCGGCTTCACGCCCGCGCAGACGGTCGCGTGCGGCGACGGCGAGAACGACCGCGAGCTACTCGACTGGGCCGGCTTCAGCGTCGCGGTCGCGAATGCGCAGCCGGACATCCTCGCTCGCGCCGACCTGGTCGTCCCGCCCGTGCAGGAGGAGGGAGTCGCCGTCCTGCTCGAGGCCTTCGTAGACTCACTCCGGTGATCGATCTTCGCGCCGCCAGGAACGACCCCGACGACTTCCGGCGCCGGCTCGCGCGCAAAGGTGCGGCGGAGGCCTTCGACCAGCTGCTCGCGGCCGACGAGCGGTGGAGGTCGCTCGTGCCGCGGGTCGACGAGCTGCGCGCGCGAACGAAGGTGAAGGGCAAGCCGACGCCCGAGCAGCTCGAAGAGCTGCGTGGCGTCAAGGAGGAACTGCAGCGCACCGAGCACGAGCTGGCAGAAGCGGAAAGGTCGCGCGACGAGGCGCTCGCGCTCGTTCCGAACCCGCCGGACGACAGCGCCCCGGACGGCGACACAGAGGAGGACGCGGTCGAGGTGCGGCGCGTCGGCCAGCCGACGCAGCTTGCCGACCCGAAGGAGCACGCAGAGATCGGGCGCTTCGACATGGAACGAGCGGCGCGTCTCTCCGGTTCACGTTTCGGCTACCTCATCGGTGACACGGCGCTTCTCGCGCTTGCGCTGTACCGGTTTGCGCTCGACCGAGCGGCGGCGCACAGGCATGTGCCGATGCTGCCGCCGGTGCTGGTCCGCGAAGAGGCGATGTACGGCACGGGCTTCTTCCCCACCGATCGCACGAACATCTACGCGGTCGAGAGCGACGGTCTCTACCTCACCGGTACGTCCGAGGTCGCGCTCGCGGGGTTGCACATGACCGAGACGCTCGAGGAGCTGCCCCTCCGCTACAGCGCGTTCTCGACGAACTTCCGGCGCGAGGCCGGCGCGGCGGGGAAGGACACGCGCGGGATGTTCCGCGTGCACCAGTTCAACAAGGTCGAGCTGTTCACGTTCTGCGAGCCGAGCGTCTCGGGCGAGGAGCACGAGCGGCTGCTCGCGATCGAGGAAGAGATCCTGCAGGCGCTCGGCGTCCCGTACCGCGTCGTCAACGTCGCCGCCGGCGACCTCGGCGCACCCGCGGCGAAGAAGTACGACTGCGAAGGCTGGTTCCCGAGCCAGGAGCGCTACCGCGAGCTCACGTCGACGTCGAATACGACCGACTTCCAGGCGCGCCGGCTCGGGATCCGCTACCGAGCCGGCAAAAGCCTCGAGCCGGTGCACACGTTGAACGGCACGGCCACGACTGACCGCACGGTGCTCGCGATCCTCGAGAACTTCCAGGGCGACGTGCCCGACGTTCTGCGTGAGTACGGCGCGCCGGAGCGCGTCCACCACTAACGGGTCCGAAAGACCGTCTCGCCCGGTGCGCGTGCTTGCCGCGATCGTGGCGAGATGGACGAAACGCTGATCTCGCGCTGAACTGCGGGCGTTGGTCACGCGCGGGCGGGGGCGAGAGCGTCGCGAGTCCCAGGCGTAGCGCCTGCAACAATGCGACCGCGCGGCGGGGTGCCGGAGCGGTCGAACGGGACGGCCTTGAAAGCCGTTGAGTCCTTCGGGGCCCGTGGGTTCGAATCCCACCCCCGCCGCTCTCATCTCGAGGCCGTCCTTATGATCGGACGCATGGTCGCCCCCGAAGAGCTCCGCGGACTGATGCGGCACTGGCCGCACGGCGTCTCCGTCCTGACGATCGACTACGAGGGCGACCGCATGGGCGTGACCGTGTCCTCCCTCGTCTCGCTCTCGCTCGACCCGCCGCTCGTCGGCGTCTCGATCGGCAAGGAGGCCTCCTGCTACGAGCTTCTGCGCCGCGCGGGCACCTGGGCCGTCAGCCTCCTCGGCGGCGAGCAGCGCGAGCTGGCGCAGCGCTTCGCCTCCGGCCGGCCCCCGATCGTGCACTGGGACGGCGTCGCCGTCCACGAGGGCCAGCTCGCGCCCCTCATCGACGGCGCCGTCGGCTGGATCGAGGCGCGCACGCGCGCCGAGCACGACGCCGGCGACCACACCTTCTTCATCGGCGACGTCGTCGCCATCGAGCACGGGCCGGCGAAGAGCGCGCTCATGTACCGAGAGAGCACGTACCACCGCTTGTGACCGACGCCGTCGTCTTCGACATGGACGGGGTGCTGATCCAGTCGGAAGAAGTGTGGGACGAGGTGCGAGAGGCGTACGTCCGGGAGCGCGGCGGGCGGTACGACGCCGAGATCCAGCGCATGATGATGGGCATGAGCTCGACCGAGTGGTCCGGCTATCTCCATGGGCACGCCGGCGTCCCGGACGAGCCGGCCGCGATCAACGCCGAGGTGGTACGGCGCATGCTCGCCGCCTACCGCGACCATCTTCCCCTCATCCCCGGCGCGGCCGACGCGGTGCAACGCCTCGCCGCGCGCTTCCGGCTCGGCCTCGCGTCGTCGTCGAACCGCGAGCTGATCGACACGGTGCTCGACGTCGCCGGCCTCGCCTCGTTCTTCACCGCCACCGTCTCCTCCGAGGAGGTCGCGCACGGCAAGCCGGCGCCGGATGTCTACCTCGAGGCCGCCCGCCGGATGAGCGTTGCGCCCGAGCATTGCGCCGCGGTCGAGGACTCCCACGGCGGCATCCGTTCGGCGAAGAGCGCCGGCATGCGCGTCGTCGCGATTCCGAACCCGAGCTATCCGCCGGGCGAAGAGGCGCTCACGCTCGCCGACGTCACGATCGGCTCGCTCGACGAGCTCACGGTCGACGTCGTATCAGCGTGACGCCGTCCCGGATCGGTACGAGGATGCATTCGACACGCTGGTCGGCCATGACGTGCTCGTTGAAGTTCGCGATCCCCTCGTTCCCCGCGAGGGCGGAGAGCGTGTTGTCGGCAAGGATCACGGCGTCGTCCGCGAGCTTCGGCAGCACGGCTTCGTAGTAGTCGACGTAATCCGGCTTCCACGCATCGATGAAGACGAGGTCGAACGGGCCCTCGAGGCTCTCGAGCGTCTCGAACGCGTTGCCGACGCGGTAGTCGATGCGGTCGGCGACGCCTTCCTCCTCCGCGTAGCGGCGCGCGATCGCCGTCGTGTCGGCGTTGACGTCGCACGCGATGATCTTCCCGCCCGGCGGCAGTGCCTTCGCCATCTCGATCGACGACCAGCCGGTGAACACCCCGAGCTCGAGCACGAGCTGCGGCCGCTTCAGTGCGACAAGGAAGCGCAGGAACGCGCCCCCGAGCGCGCCGACCGACATCTGCGGCGCGTCCGTCTCCGCCTCGGTCTCCTCGCCGAGGCGCCGCAGCACGTCGGTCGCCGGCGTCGAGTGCGCCGCCGCGTACTCGTCCGCTTCCTCGAAGGAAAAGCTCACTCCACCCTCCCCACGAGCACGCAGCCGTTGTGTCCGCCCAGTCCCATCGCGTTGGACAATGCCACGTCCACGCGAGCGGCGCGTGCCTCGTTGGACACGTAGTCGAGATCGCACTCCGGATCGGGCTGCTCGTAGTTCGCGGTCGGCGGGAGCACGCCCTCGTGCACCGCGAGCACGCACATCATCGCCTCGATCGCGCCGGCGGCTCCGAAGCAGTGCCCCGTGACCGATTTCGTCGAGGAGACCGCCAGCTCGTACGCGTGGTCGCCGAAGACCTCCTTGATCGCCTTCGTCTCGGCGAGGTCGCCGAGCGGCGTCGACGTCCCGTGCGCGTTGATGTACCCGACACGCGACGGCTCGACGCCACTGCGCTCGAGCGCGCTGCGCATCATCTCCGCGACGCCGACCGAGTCGGGATCGGGCTGCGCCATGTGGTGCGCGTCGTTCGAGGCGCCGTACCCGAGGATCTCGGCGTAGACGGTCGCACCGCGCGCTCGCGCGGCCTCGAGCTCCTCGAGCACGAGCACGCCGGCGCCCTCCCCCATGACGAAGCCGGCGCGGGTCGCGTCGAACGGGCGCGACGCGCGCGCCGGATGCTCTTCCTCTGCGACGAGGCCGCGCATGGCGCAGAAGCCGGCGAGGATCAGCGGGTGGATGCACGCCTCGGTGCCGCCGGCGAGCACGGCGTCGGCCGCGCCGCGGCGAATCATCTCCGCTGCCTCGCCCACTGCGTGCGAGCCGGTCGCGCACGCGGAGACGGGCGCGTAGTTCGGCCCGCGGTACCCGAGCGAGATGGCGAGCTGGCCGCTGGCCGCGTCGACGAGCACGCTGGGGATGAACGTCGGCAGCACGCGGTCGGCCCCGCGCTCGCGGAGCACGTCGGCCTGTTCCACGATCCCGATGAGCCCGCCGATGGCGGAGCCGAAGAGAATGCCGACCCGTGCCGGGTCGTAGGCGTCGTCCAGCGCCGCGTCGGCGACGGCTTCGCGCGCGGCGCCGAGCGCGAGCAGGACGTTGCGCTCGAGCCTGCGCACCTCCTTCGGCGAGGCGACGGACGTCGCGTCGAAGTCCTTCACCTCGGCCGCGATCCGCACCGGGAAGCCGCTCGGGTCGAAAGCGCGGATGAAGTCGACGCCGCTCTCGCCGGCGACGGCCGCGCGCCACGTCGACGCCACGTCGTTGCCGATCGGCGTCACCGCGCCGAGCCCTGTCACCACGACCCTCCGCATCTTCCGAGCTTAGACGTGGACTACGCTCGCGAGGATGCAGAGCGAGCCCGGCCCGAACGTCCCCTTCCCTCCCATGGAGGCCGAGCTCGTCTCCGAGCTCCCCGAGCGCGGCGGCTGGCGGTACGAGCCCAAGTGGGACGGGTTCCGCGGCGTGCTCGAGAACGACGGCGGCGAGCTCGCACTCTGGTCCCGCAACGGCCGGCCGCTCTTGCGCTATTTCCCGGACCTCCGTCCGCTCGGTGAGCTGCTGCCGCCGCACTCGGCGCTCGACGGCGAGATCGTCATCTCCCGCAACGGTGCGCTCGACTTCGATGCCATGCAAATGCGGCTGCATCCAGCGGAAAGCCGCGTGCGCAAGCTCTCGGCGGAGATCCCGGCGACGTTCGTCGCGTTCGACCTCCTGCTCTGGAACACGAAGAAGATTCACGCAAAGCCGATCGAGGAGCGGCGCTCCGAGTTGGAGAAGGTCGCAGGCGGCATCTCGCTCTCGCCCGTGTCCGACGACGTCGCACAGGGCCGCGAATGGCTGCAGACGCTGCAGGCGGCCGGCTTCGACGGCGTCGTCGCGAAGAAGCTCGGGCTGGCATACCTCCCCGGCTCGCGCGACGGCGTCGTGAAGGTGAAACCGCACAAAACCGCCGACTGCGTCGTCGCCGGCCTGCGCTGGAAGGCGGGAGGCCGCGAGACGATCGCGACCCTGCTACTCGGCCTCTATCGCGACGACGGGCACCTCGACTACGTCGGCTCGTGCGCCGTCGGCGCGAAGAACCAGGCGGAGATCGCCGCCAAGGTGCTCCCGCTCCTCGACACGAAGAGCGAGCGCCGCTTCTCGGAGCCGAACCGCTGGGGAACCAACGGGCTCGAGGAAGCGGCGCTGAAGCCGAAGCTCGTCGTCGAGGTGCGCTTCGACAAGCTCGAGAAGAGCCGCTTCCGTCACGGCACGAAGCTCATCCGCTTCCGCCCGGACAAGGATCCGGACCAGTGCACCTGGCGCGAGGTGCGTCCCGCCCGCCGGCCGGACGACCTCGCGGTCGAGGACCTGCTGAGCAAGTAACAACGTGTTACTTGCGCTTCGCGCGCGACGGCTGGACGCGCTTCGGCTTGCCCGGCATCTTCGGGAAGTTGGGCGGATACGGCGCCTCGCCCTCCCCCTGTGCCTCCTCGCGCTCGACCCACTCGAGCAGGACGCGCAGATCGCAGACGGCCTCGTCGATCCCCTTGTGCAGGTCGCCGACCTGCGCGAAGCGCGGCGGCATGGTGGCGATGGTGAAGTCCTCCATCTCGACGTCGGGCAGCTCGTCCCACCGCACGGGCGCCGACACGGTCGCGTCCGGACGGCCGCGCACGGAGTAGGCGGAGAGGATCGTCCGGTCGCGCGCGTTCTGGTTGTAGTCGACGAACACCTTCTCGCCGCGCTCCTCCTTCCACCACGCCGTCGTGACGAGGTCGGGTGCGCGTCGCTCGATCTCGCGTGCGAACGCGAGTGCACAGCGACGAACGACGCGGAACTCCCAGTTCGGCTCGATGCGGCAGTACACGTGCACCCCGCGGTTGCCGCTCGTCTTCGGCCAGCCGATGTAGCCGATCTCGTCCAGCACCTCGTGCACGACGGCCGCGACCTGCTTTGCCTCCGCGAAGCCGGTACCGGGCTGCGGGTCGATGTCGATGCGCAGCTCGTCCGGCTTCTCCGGGTCGCGGCGACGCGACGGCCATGCGCCGAACTCGAGCGTGGCGAGGTTCGCCGCCCACGCGACGTGCGCGACCTCGGTGACGCACAGCTCGTCCGCGTGCCGTCCGGACGGGAACGTGACGCGCGCCGTCTCGATCCAGTCGGGCCGCTTCTCGGGCACGCGCTTCTGCCAGATCACCTCGCCGCCGACACCCTCGGGCTGGCGCTTCAGCTGGCACGGTCGCTCGTACAGCGCGCGGACGATCCCGTCGCCCATCGCGACGAAGTAGTTCACGAGGTCGAGCTTCGTCTCGCCGCGCGCCGGGAAGTACACCTTGTCCGGGTTCGTCACCTTGACGGTGCGGCCCCCGAGCTCGAGCTCGACGAACGGCGACGGCATGGCCGCAGTATCGTGAATGCATGCTCGAGGACACGCGCCCGATCCGCCTGACGCTGGAGCCCCTGGACGACTTCGTCGTCATCGAGCAGAGCGACGAGGAGGCGGAGACGCGCGGCGGGTTGATCATCCCCGCGAGCGCCGAGACCCAGTGCCGGAGCGGGATCGTCACCGCCGTCGGCGCCGAGGCGGACGGCGTCGCGCCCGGAGACAAGGTGCTCTTCCCGGCGGACGGAGGCTACGAGGTGCGCCTCGCCGGCTCGGCGATGCGGGTCATGCGGCGGCGCGAGCTGATCGCCCGCATCCACGACTAGCTGGGTAACCTGTGGCGTCCCGGAGAAGTGGCCGAGTGGCTGAAGGCGGCGCCCTGCTAAGGCGTTATGGGGCTGAATGGCTCCATCGAGGGTTCGAATCCCTCCTTCTCCGCTGGAGGGGTGGCAGAGCGGTCGAATGCGGCGGTCTCGAAAACCGTTATCCGTCGTTAGGCGGATCGAGGGTTCAAATCCCTCCCCCTCCGCCAGTTTCACAGGGAGAGGTGTCCGAGTGGTCTAAGGAGCGCGACTGGAAATCGCGTACGTGCTGAAAGGTGCGTCGCGGGTTCAAATCCCGCCCTCTCCGTTCCGCAAGCGACGCCTAGGTCGCCGTCAGCTTGGTCACCATGCCGAGCTGGCGGTGACCGGGCACGCTGCAATACAGGGTGTACGAGCCCTTCTTCAGCGTGACGGTGAGCTCCACGGTCTTGCCGGGCGCGATGTAGGCCGTGTGTTTCCCGCCCTGAACGGTCAGGTTGTGCGGGATCTTTCCGGCGTTCTTCACGACGAACGTGACGACGCCGTGGTGCACCTCGTGCGTCGAGAGCGTGATCTTGTACTCCACCTCCGTCGCCTGCACGGTGACGCCCGAGACGGTCGTCGACGCGCCCTTCGCCGGACTTTCGACATCGAAGATGACAACGGCGCTGATCATGGACGCGAAGAGGAAGACGCACGCGATGATGAAGACGCTGAGCCCGTTCTTGCCGGGGAAGTCCGGCCGGCGGCGCGGGGCGAGGAACGACGACGTCAGCGCGAACGAGATGAACACGACCGCGACGACGGCGAGGCCGATCTTGTGGCCGGTGGAGAGAGCCGCGAGCAGCACGGGCGCTATTCCATCACAAGGCGTTCGTCCCGGCGGCGGCGTGCCTCGCGCAGGCTCCAGAGGAGCGCGGCGACGAGGGCGATCGGGCTGAGGACGATCAGTGCGTAGAGCACGATCGTCCCTTCGAGGCCGAGGAAGCCGATTGCCGAGTGCACCATCCGGCCGAGCCGGCCGCGGTGGTGCGGGACGGGGACGGCCGCGGCCTTCGTCATGAGCGTGAGCGAGATGGTGGCGTTCTCACCGGCGGCGATCGTCCCGATGCGCGCGCGCAGGCGCTGCGAGAGCGCGCGCTTCGCGTTGGCGAGCCGGATCTGCAGGATGACACGTTGCGCGTCCGGCAGCGACGGGCTCTTCAGTGCCGTTTCGAGCGCCGCGATCGTGCGCCGCAGCTGCGCGATCTGCGTCGACTCGGCCTGGAGGTCGTGTTCGAGATCGGTGACGGACAGGTTCTGCATGACGATCGTGCCGAGCGCCGTCAGGCGCGAGATCGCAGACCTCACGTTCTGCACCGGGACGCGCAACTCGAGGAACGCCGAGCCACTGGAGCTGTAGTTCACCGATTGGGCGTAGCCGCCGAGCGCGGTCGCGATCTGCGTTCCACGGGTCGTGGCGGACGCAACGTCCTTGACGCGAACCTCGAGCGTCACCTCGGTGCGCTGGAGTCGCGTCGCCGCGCCGCCTACGGACGGGACTGCGCCGTGCGCCTGCGCCGCGCCGGTGCCGCCCGCGAGCGAAGGGGCGCCCGCGACCGAAGGCGGCGCGAGCGCGTGCGCGGACCAGGGAGTCTTGCGGGTCGAGGGAGTATTGCGGTAGAGCGCTGCGCTCTGGCGATTCGGCCCGGACGAGACGAGCCCGTGCACGATCGCCGCGGCCACTGCAAGCGCGAGCGCGGCGGCGAGGACGAGCACGAGCTTCCGCGACGGCGACCTCCGCGGCTCGAGCGCGAGCACCTGCGTGCGCAGCGACTGGGGCGCGTGCGGCGCGTGTGCGCGCAGCAGCGTCCCGACGGTCATGTCATTCGCGGACATCGCCCAACCTTTCTTCCAGTCGTTTCAGTGCGCGGCTCAGCCGCGTCGAACAGGCGGTCTGGCTGATCCCGAGCACGCGCGCCGCGCTCGGCCCGTCCAGCTCGAGCAGGACGCGCAGCGCCACGACCTCGCGCTCGGCGGGAGAGAGCTCACGCAGCGCCTGCTCCATCGGACCCGGCAGCCCGTCGCCGAGCTCGTCGACGAGATCCTGCCCTTGCGCGTAGGTGTCCTCGCGCCGGCGGCGGCGCGCCTCGGCGCGGAACCAGTCGATCGCGACGTTGTGCGCGATCTTGCACAGCCACGTGCGCGGCGAGCTCCGGCGCGGGTCGTACCGGCGCCACGTGCGGAACGCCTTCTCGAACGTCTCCGCCGCGAGGTCCTCGGCAGCCGCGCGGTCGCCGGTCAGGTAGACGAGGTATCCGTACACGGCGTCCAGCTGCTCGGCCACGACCTCGGCGAAGGTCGTCCGCGCGGCAAAAGCCGTCGGACCGTCGAGCGAGGTCGAAGCCGCGTTCACGCCCTCTTGTACGGCGCGACGGCGGCGGATCGTCACATCGCGCAGGGTAGATAGCCTCGGGTCGATGCGCCGTCTCGTCTTCCTCTGCGCCGCCCTCGTCTTCGTGGACACGATGCTGTACGCGACGCTCACGCCGCTCCTGCCGCACTTCGCCCACGAGTTCGGGCTGTCGAAGTCGCGCGCGGGTGTCCTCGTCGCTGCCTACGCGGGAGGCGCGCTCGTTGCCGGGCTCGCAGGAGGAATCACGGCCACGCGGCTCGGCGCGCGACGCGCCGTGTTGATCGGACTGACGCTCGTCGGGCTCGCGAGCCTCGGCTTCGCGTTCGCCGGCAACTTCTGGTCGCTGTTCGCCGCTCGTCTGCTCCAGGGCGGCGGCAGCGGCTTCACGTGGGCGGGCGCGTTCGCGTGGCTGCTTGCGGTGGTGCCGCGTGAGCGTCGCGGCCAGATGATGGGCACGGCGATGGGCTCGGCGACGTTCGGCGCGATGTTCGGCCCGGTCGTCGGCGCCGCGGCAGCGCTTGCCGGGCGCAGCGTCGTGTTCTCCGTGCTCGCGGCCACCTCGGTCGTCCTCGGCGTCTGGGCGTTGCGGATCGAGCCCGCGCCGACGGAGCAGCCCTCACTCGCCGCGGTCAAGCGTGCTCTGCGGAACGCAACGTTCGTGTCGGGGCTCGTCCTGATGTCGCTCGGGTCACTTCTGTTCGGCGTCCTCGGCGTGCTCACGCCGCTCCATCTCGCTGCAGCCGGGTGGGGAGCGGCGGCGATCGGCGGCGTGTGGCTGACCGCCGCCGCGCTCGAGACCGTCCAGGCGCCGTTCGCGGGCCGAATGAGCGACCGCAGCGGACCGCTGCGCCCGACGCGTATCGCGCTCGTCGGCGCGGCGGCGGCGTCGCTCACGCTCGCACTCGGATCGCGACCTGCTGCGTATGCGCCGGTCATCGTCGTCGCGGCGATCTTCTACGGCGTGCTGTTCACGACCGCCTTCGCACTCCTCGCCGACGGCGCCGAGGAGGTCGGCCTGGCGCAGGGGATGGCCTTCGGATTGATGAACGTCGCGTGGGCCGGCGGCGCCGTGATCGGGCCCGCTGCGGGCGGAGCAATCGCGGGCGCTACGGGAGACTGGATCCCGTTCGTGCTCGCCGCCGCAGTCTGCGTGGGCGTCTTCGGCGCGCTCCGTCACCACGGAAGCGGGCGCCGCGTCCACGCTAAACTCGGCGTCCCGGGCGCGTAGCTCAGCGGGAGAGCACTCGCTTCACACGCGAGGGGTCGCTGGTTCGATCCCAGCCGCGCCCACTGCAAACTGCCTGTTCATCGGCAGTTACATGCCGCGACCGCCCTGCAACGTCTTCGCATGCGAGATCTGACTCGACGTAGAGCATCCGCCTCGCGCTATAGGAATGCTGTATGGCCCGATTGACTTCGCTTCGGTGGTTTCGACGTCGGCGCATCGGATTCGGGTGGCGTCCGGTGACGTGGCAGGGCTGGCTCGTCACGGTGAGCGCAGTGGCCGCCCTGATCTCCGCAGGAGCGCTGCTTCGCGGATCGTCCGCACGAATTCCCGTCGTCGTTCTCGCTCTCGTCGTCTATGCGGTGATCGCGCTCGCGACCGGCGGAAGCAGGTCGGACGACGCAGTCTCCGTCGCCGAAGCCACGGAATCGGCAACTGAGCCGGACTCAACGTCGACGGGCCTCAGTCAGGTCCAAGAAGAAGCGCTTCATGTCCTCACGCGCTCGAGCCGCGAGAGGCGGTCGACAGACGCACCCGCGCTCACAGTCGAGAACCTGACGAAACGGTTTGGTGACCGAGTCGCAGTCGACGACGTCTCGTTCTCGGTCGGCGCAGGCGAGGTGTTCGGCTTCCTTGGCCCAAACGGCGCCGGTAAGACGACCACCGTTCGGATGCTGGCCACGCTGATCTCACCGACCTCGGGGTCCGCGATGATTGCCGGCATTCCGCTCGCGCCCGAGCGCGGTGTCGCGATCCGCCAGCGCATCGCTGTGATGCCCGAGAACCCGGGTCTCTATCTGCGACTGACCGTCGCCGAGAACCTCGGGTATTTCGCCGGGCTGTACGGCTTGCGGCACCCGGGCGAACGGATCGGACAAGCGTTGGGCGCCGTCAATCTCGGAAGCCGCGCGGACGATTTGTGCGGCAGCCTTTCGAAGGGCTTGCGCCAGCGGGTCGGGTTGGCCCGGGCGCTCCTCAGCGACCCGGCGATCCTGTTCCTGGACGAACCGACCTCCGGGCTCGACCCTGTCGCGAGCCGGGAGGTCCATGATCTGATCGACGGGCTCCGTCACCGGGGCGTTACCGTCTTCCTTACGACTCATCGCCTTGCAGAGGCGGAGCGTCTGTGCGACCGCGTCGCGATCCTCAACACGAGGTTGCGGACGATCGGACGCCCGGACGATCTCCGCGACAGCCTGTTCACCAAGACCTTGCTGGTTCGCACTGCGGCTCCCCTGCCTGATCCCCCGCGCGTCTTGCTCGTTCCGGGAGTGGAGGGCTGGCAGATCGACGAGACAGGTGGCTACATCCTGACCGTCGGTGATGCGCGGATCGCAGCACCGAACGTCACGCGCGCGCTCGTCGGCGCCGGTGCCGATCTCCTCTCGCTCAGCGAGGGACGGCACACCCTGGAAGACGTCTACCTCGACCTGATCGCCGACGCCGAGGCAGCGCGGTGAACGTGCAGCACATCCGCTCGGTCGTCCGCAAGGAGGTTCGCGAGTTCCGTCGCAACCGCTTCGTCATCGTGACGATGGGCGTGCTGCCGCTCGTCTTCTTGATCACTCCGATGATCACCATCTTCAGGATCCCCGACTCCGCCACCGGCCCACAGGTCAGGGCCGCCGTCGGGGTCATCTCCCTGCTCATGCTGATCATCCCGATCGTCCTCCCACCGGTGATCGCCGCCTACTCGGTCGTGGGTGAGCGCGATCAGGGAACCCTCGAACCCGTGCTCACAACGCCTGTCCAGGCCTCCGAGTTGCTCGTCGGGAAAGCCGCAGCTGCGTTCATCCCGTCCGTCGGGCTTGCCTACGCGATCTATCTCGTCGTCTTGCTCACCGTTCGCTTTGGCGCCGCCCACGTGGTCAGCACGGTCGTCTGGCATCCTCCCCAGCTGGTCGCCCAAGTCCTGTTCACGCCCCTGCTCGCGCTGTGGGCGATCTGGGTCGGCATCGGGATCTCGACGCGCGTGAGCGACGTCCGCGTCGCCCAGCAGCTCGCGACACTGGCCAGCCTCCCGCTGCTCGGATTCACGTCGCTCGCCTCGTTCCAGATCATCAGGCCCTCTGTGCCGCTCGCAGTCGGGCTCGCATTCGCGCTGCTCGCCGCCGACGTCGTCGCCGGCCTCGTCGTCTCGCGCCTCTTCGACCGCGAACGTCTGATCACCGGCCACCGCGCCACATCACGCCCTGGGTAGTGCTGATCCTTGCCCCCGGAATCGGCTGATTCCCGCACGGGATAGGAGGTCTTTCCACAGGCCGTGTCGTCCCACGACGTGACACGTTTAGTCGGATGATCGACGTCCAGAGCTTGGCGAAGCATTTCGGCTCGACGCGTGCGCTCGACGACGTCACGCTCCATTGCGACCGCGGCAGCGTGCTGGCACTCCTCGGGCCAAACGGTGCCGGGAAGACGACGCTGGTACGTATCCTCGCGACGCTGCTGAAGCCGGACGAGGGCAGCGCTCGGATCGACGGACTGGACGTCGTCGCCCACGCAGCGCGCATTCGTGGGCTCATCGGTCTCGCCGGCCAATACGCCGCCGTCGACGAGCTGCTGACCGGACGGGAGAACCTCGAGCTGATCGGCCTCTGGTATCACCTTGACAAGGCGGAGTACCGCCGCCGTGCAAGCGAGGTGCTGGAGCGTTTCACGTTGACCGAGGCCGCCGATCGGCTCGTGAAGACGTACTCGGGCGGCATGCGCCGTCGGCTCGACATCGGCGCCGCACTCATCGCGAGGCCGCAGGTGTTGTTCCTCGACGAGCCGACGACGGGCCTCGATCCGCGCACGCGCAACGACGTCTGGGAGTTCGTCGAAGAGCTCGTCGGCGAGGGCACGACGGTCATGCTCACGACGCAGTACATGGAGGAGGCCGATCGGCTCGCGCACGAGATCGTCGTGCTCGACCGCGGAGCCGTCATCGCGAAGGGAACGGCCGCGCAGCTCAAGGACCGGCTCGGCGGCGACCGACTCGAGGTGCGCGTCCACGATGCAGCGAGCCTCGACCGCAGCGGGGCACTGCTCGGCGACCTCGCCGGCCAACCAGCGCACATCGATCGCGATCAGCGGCTTGTCAGCGTGCCGACGAAGGCCGGGACGGCATTCCTGCTCGCGGCTGCACGCCGATTCGAGGATGAGGAGATTGTCCTCGACGACCTCGGCATCCGTCGTCCTTCGCTCGACGACGTCTTTCTCGCACTCACGGGCACGCAAGCCGTCGAACACGAGATGTCACCGTGAAGATGCTGTTGCGGGACACGCTCGGCGTTGCGAAGCGAAATCTCCTGCGCATCGTCCGGACGCCGATCATGCTCATCGTTGCCGCCGTGCAACCGGCGCTGCTGCTCGTGTTGTTTCGTTACGTGCTTGGGGGCGCGATCGCGATCCCCGGTGGGAGCTACGTCGACTACCTCGTTCCGGCGGTCTTCGTCGAGGCGGTGCTCATCGGCGGAATGACGACGTCGATCGGCCTCGCCGAGGATCTGAAGTCAGGGATCATCGACCGCTTTCGTAGCCTGCCGATGGCGCGCTCGGCGGTGCTGGCCGGTCGAACGATCGCCGATCTCAGCCGTAGCGTCTTCTCGCTCGCGATCATGGTCGGGCTCGGCATCGCCGTTGGCTTTCGCTTCCACGCCGGCATCGGAGCGATCGTCGGCGGGCTGCTCCTGATCATCGGGTTCGGCTACGCCTTCTCCTGGATGTACGTGGCCATCGGGCTTGCGACGAAGGACCCCGAGTCGGCGCAGATCGCCGGCATCCTCCCGTTCTTCGTGCTCATGTTCGCGAGCAACGCCATCGTCCCCGTCGCCACGATGCCGCACTGGCTGCAAGGCTTCGCGCGCAACCAGCCGCTCAGCGTCACCGTTTCCGCCGCTCGTGCGCTGCTCGAAGGCACGCCCACGGGCCACTGGCTATGGCTGGCTCTTGCCTGGACGCTCGCAATCCTCTTCGTGTTTTTCGCCGTCGCGCTCCAGCTCTATCGCAACGCCGTCAAGTAAGCCCTTGGAACGAGGGCCGGGCACGGCGTCAGGGTGAATCGTCCGGCGAGACGTCGGACGTGCGCGTCTGTGGGTAGATCGTTTCTCCGCGCGCAAGCATGGCGACGAATTGCCGAATCCGCCGAGCTCGCGTGTCCGCGCGTTTAGCAGTCGCGATCCGGTAGAGGAGGGCATAGCGGTTTCGGCGGTTGAGGCTCTCGAACATCGCCTCGGCCTTCGGTTCGGTCGCAAGTGCCTGGATGAGATCGAGGGGCACCTCGATACCGGCTGACCCCGCATAGGCGGTCTGCCAGCGGCCATCAGCCTTCGCCCGTTCGACTTCCTCGATCCCGCCCGCACGCATTCGGCCTTCGGTGAGCAGCCGTTCGGCGATCGCGGCGTTCCGCTGCGACCACGCGCTGCGCCGCCGCCTCGGTGTGAAGCGCTGGCGATACGTTGCCTCGTCGCGACGTCCGAGCTGGCCGTCGATCCAGCCGTGACACAGCGCCTCCTCAAGCGCCTGCTCATACGTCAGGCTGGTCGCCTCGGACGTGCCTTTCTTGGCAAGCACGAGCCAGACGCCGGGCGACTCGTCATGGTTCTCACCAAGCCATTCCCGCCAGGCACGAGCGCACGGCATCATCAGCTGCTGCAACTCGACAGACATCCTTCGCAGCATGCCATCCCAGGCTCGCTGTCCCAGCAACCGAAGAGGGTGAGGGCCCCCGCTCCCACCGCTCACTGCGATGTTGGGCGCCCTCTCAACCGACGAACGGCAGGGGGTCGCAGGTCGTCGCCCGCAGACCCCCGCCGTTCGCTCTAGAGCGCAAAGGCTTTCGCTCAGCCTCCCTTGGCGACCACAGACTGCAGCTGCTGCGGCGTGACGAAGCCACGAGTCACGTTGTTGAGGCTCGAGTCGAAACCGACCATCTGGAAGCCACTGAAGACGTTGTGGTACTTGTTGAAGTCGTCGTTCCCGGAAGCGCCCTGGTAGTTGATGTCCTTGCCCTTCTTGATCAGGCGCACGCAGGTCGGGTAGGTCGAGCACTGGACGCCCGGCGGGTTCGAAACCTTCACGACGTCCTTCAGCCACACCTTCGGGTTCGTCGACTTGGCGGCGGTCATCGCGAGCGACGCGATGACGACCGAGTCGTACTCGTTGAATGTCGTCGGCAGAATCTGCTTCGTGTGCCACACGTTCTGGTAGTCGTTGAGGAAGTGGCTGAACGCGGTGCCCGAAGGCGAGGCCGGCAGAGCCGCCGTGAGCTCAGTGGACGCGGTCTGGCCAAACGCTTTCGCGTAATCGCCGTTCGGTGCCGACTGGAGATCGTCGCCGATCCACGGGACGTTCATGTACCCGAGCTGTTGACCGTCCGAGAACAGGGTCGCCGCCGATTGTGAGTCCATCGAGTCGAAGATCACCTGCGGGCGATTCGAGAAGGCCTGCGCCAGCTCGGCGTTGTACGAGGACTGCCCTGGTGTGATGGTGATGTTCACGTCGATCTTTCCGCCGAGTGCCTTGAACGCCTTCTCGAGCGGCGGCACGAAGCCCTGCGAGTTCGCCGAGTTGTCGAAGATCAGCGACGCTGACTTCCACCCGTGCTGGATCGCGTAGTACGCCATGGCGATTGCTTCGTTCGAATCGGACGACGACGTGCGGAACACATACGGATAGTTCATCTGGTCGAGCTGCGTCAGCCCACCGACCATGAAGTCGGCCACGTTATTCGGCTTGAACTGATTGATGACCGCCTCGATCGTGGGCGAGAACGGGCCGACGACCATCGTCGGGTGCTTCAGCAGCAGCTTGCGAAACGCGGGAAGTGCGTCGACCGAGTCGGCTGCATCGTCGACGTAGGCCGACTTCCACATGTGACCGAGAACGCCACCGTTGTGGTTGACCTCGTAGATCCCGACCGGGACACCGTGGGTTCCCCACTGCGACAGGAGGGACTTCGTGCCGGTGAACGGGAAGATCCCCCCAACCACGAGCGTCGGTGCATTCGCCTCGTGCTTCGTCGCCGGCGACTTCACGGAGCCGAAGGCCCCTGCCGCGACGGTAGCTGCCACGACGAGCGCCACGGCAATCGTTGCGCTCCTCAGCAATCTGACCTTGATCATCCAACTTCCTCCTTGTGCGCTAGATGGCGTGGTCTGGAACTTCGGCGTGTGAACGACCGAGGAAGATCGATGCCAGGTCAAGCTCGGCTATCTCCCTCGCCGGCCCGTGGACGTGGTCGCGCCCCGCCACGAAGATGTGCACGAAATCCGAGTGCTTGAGAGCGCGCTCGACGTTCTGCTCCACGACGAGCACCGCCCTGTCGAGCTGCGAGATCCGCGCGATCTGGTTCCACACGACGTCGGTGTAGGTGGGCGAGAGGCCGGCGGTAGGCTCGTCCAGGACGATCACCGACGGGTCGACCATGAGCGCCCGGGCGATGGCGAGCAGGTTTTGCTGACCGCCCGAGAGGAAGCCCGCCTTTTTCTCCGTCGCGTCGCGGAGGTCGGTGAAGATGCCCAAGATCTCCTCCATGCGCGCCGACGTGTCACCCTTCGAGGCGAACCCGCCGACCTCCAGGTTTTCCCGCACCGTCAGCCGCTTGAAGACGTTGTCGTTCTGCGGCACATAGACGAGTCCGCGCCGCGGAATCTGGTGCCCGGGGATCGTGGTGATGTCGAAATCGTTCACCGTGATCCTCCCCGACATCGGCTTGAGAATCCCGACCAGCGTCTTCGCGAAGGTCGACTTCCCGGCACCGTTCGGGCCGATGATGGTCGTGACCGCGCCGATGTCGGCAGCCAGGGTGATGTCGTTGATGATCGGAACGCGGCCGTAGCCGGCCGAGACGCCTTCAGCGAACAGCGCTGGCATCGATCACCTCACCCAGATAGGCCTTGACGACTTCGGCGTTTTCGCGCAGCTCGCTGAGGCGGCCCGTCGCAAGCGTCCGGCCCTCCGCGAGCACGATCACGTAGTCGCAAATCTGCTCGACGACGTTCAAGTTGTGCTCGACCATCAGCACGGTGACGCCGCTTTCCTTGAGGTCGATGATGTACCCCCCGATGCGCTCGATCAGCGCCGGGTTGACCCCCGCCATCGGCTCGTCGAGGACCAGGATCTTCGGCGACGCCATGACGGCACGCGCGATCTCGAGCAGCTTCTTCTGGCCGCCCGACAGCTCCCTGGCCCGACTGTCTCGCAGCTCGTAGAGACCGTAGATCTCGAGCACCTGCAGGGCGCGCTCGGCGTGCTCGCGTTCCTGGCGCCGGATCAGCCCCGGGCGGAGGAGCACATTGACGAAGGATTCACCCGCCTGGTCGGCGGGCGCGACGAGGAGGTTCTCGAGGACCGTCAGCCCACCGAGCTCACGGGAGAGCTGAAACGTCCGCATCAGGCCGAGCCGCGCAACCTTGTAGCTGGGCCAATTGGTGACCTCGGTCTCGCCGATGAACTCCCGGCCGCCGTCGCACGTCATTGCGCCGGAGAGGATGTTGACGACCGTCGTCTTGCCGGCGCCGTTCGGGCCGATGAGCGCGGTGATCTGCCCGTCGGGAATGTCGAAGGAGGCACCGTTGACGGCGTGCACACCCTGGAACGCCTTCGTGATCCCCTCGCAGCGCAGCGCAGGCATCCGCGGGCGTTGGGCTACGGAGTCGAGCACTCCGACCTCGCTCATCACGCCGGAATGCTCGTTTCGCCCAAGCTCCCGGGTTTCTCGTCGAGGCGCTCGGCCACCCCGAAGCTCGCTGCCCGTCGCAGCCGCTCAGGCACGACGCCCTGGGGGCGGAACCACAGCATCGCCATGAGAACGATCCCCACCAGCGCCAAGTCGAAGTACTCGATGAGGCCCGGATGGCCCGGGATCTCTGGCAGAAAGGCCGGCAGATGGACGAGCAGGGTCTCGACCAGCAGTGCGCCGACGAACATGCCGATATTGTTGCCTGCGCCGCCGACGATCAGAACGGCGAACACCACGAACGTCTCGCCCGGAAGCCAGGCGGTCGGGTTGAACGAACCGCCGAACTGGATCAGCAGGCCGCCGCCGACGCCGGCGTAGAACGAGCCGATCAGCATCGACTTGAGCTGCATCCAGAAGACGTTCTTGCCGAGTGCGGCGGCGGCGACGTGGTCGTCCCGAATCGCCCGGAACGTGCGCCCCATCGGCGCCCGCGTCACCCGGCTCATCACGAACCACATGAGCAGCGACACGACCGCGGTGACACAGGCGAAGAAGGGAATGAACGAGTTGACCGTGAGACCCAACGCCTTCGCGAAAGGCTCCGGGACGTTGTACAAGCCGTCGGCGCCGTTGAAGAGCGACACGTAGTTGTTACAGAAGTCGTAGAGCACGAGCGACAGCGAGATCAAGACGATCGCGAGGTAGTCGGTCCGCAGGCGGCGGAGGGTGATGAGCGCGACGAACAGGGCGAAGAACATGGCTGCCAGTCCGCCCAGCAGCAGATTGATCGGGAACGGGAGCCCGAGGCCGAGGATGTAGTGCTGCCCGGTGTTGAGGGAGCTCGGGAGGCTGAAAACGCCGGTGAAATAGGCGCCGATCGCCACGAAGCCGATGTACGCGAAGTTCAAGATCCCGGTCTCGCCGTACTGGATGTTCAACCCCATCGCCAGGATGAAGTAGTCGAACAGGAAGAAGACGAGAGTGAAGACGTAGTAGACCATGCGTCTACGCCGCTCCCGGCCGTGCGAACAGCCCGCTCGGCCGGATCAGCAGCGTGAGGATCAAGATCACGAAGGCGATGTCGAGCTTGTAGGACGGGTTGATGAACGCCGCCGAGATCTCCGTCGCCAGTCCGATCAGGATCGCTCCCGCCATCGCCCCGTAGATGCTCCCGACGCCGCCGACGATCACTGCAGCGAAGATCACGAAGAGAAAGAGCTCGCCCGAGGCCGGCGTCAGGTTGCCCTCGCTGATGCCGAGGACGGTCCCGGCCACTCCGGCGAGCGTGCCCGACAGGAACCAGGTGATCGTGGTGATCCGCTTCGTGTCGATGCCGCTCGTCATTGCGAGTGTCGTGTTGTCCGACATCGCACGCATCGACTTTCCGAGTCGGGTCGTCTTCAGCATCGTGTGGACTGCGACCATCAGCACAACGGCGATCGCCATCACGATCAGCTGGTTTCTCGTCAGCAGCAACGGCCCGATGTGCAGAGCCGCGGCGATCGGCATGTTGAAGAAGCGGACCTGGGCGCCCCAGATCGAGTACTCCACGTTGAGCAGGATCAGCGAGAGACCGAAGGTGACGATGAGCACGTAGTGGCTCTTGCTGAAGCGCCGCGCGAAAGGGCCGAGGATCAGTCGGTTGATGATCACTGCAAGCACGCCCATCCCCAACGACCCGATCGTCAAGGCGATCCAGATGTTGACGTGCAGGACCTGGCTGTTGAGGACGTACGTAAAGAACCCGCCCAACGCCATGAAGTCGCCGTAGGCGAAGTTGACGTAGTTCGTGATTCCGAACTGGAGGCTCAGGCCGACTGCTGCGATGGCGAGCACCGACGCCGTGACAAACCCGAAACCGACGGACAACCAGAACAACTGCATTACTGCCGCCCAGGGCGTTTGCCGGGGATATTGGGCGCTTCAGGACCGCGACCCAGAATGCTGTCGAGGCGAGCCTCGATGCTCTCTGTGGCCGACGGCGCCCACTCCACCAGCATCGTCGCTCTCACGGTGCGGCGGATCGTGGCGCCGGGTCCCGGCGTTTGTCCAGATTCGTCCCCATAAGCGGCACTAATCGCCGATTAGCCGGACTTTTCGATCATTTTCGATCTCGGCCCGCCGGGCGGGCGCCCGTTACGATCGAGTCCGTGCGCATCGGCACGACGTCCAGGCGGCTGCCCCGGCTCTCCACGCAGCTCTTGCTCCTGCAGCTCGCGATCATCGCCCTGACGGTTGGGGTGTCCTCGGTCGTCGTCTACCTGCACTCGCGAGACGACATCGCGAAGCGGGCCGGCGCCGA
>Ga0307373_10004330_pt1 | contig 23991 bp, 19 predicted proteins | sample OX2MG_FD_202534 | JGI IMG/M metagenome (GOLD analysis project Ga0307373, IMG submission 202534) | Soil microbial communities from Risofladan, Vaasa, Finland - OX-2 | ecosystem: Environmental > Terrestrial > Soil > Coastal area > Acid sulfate soil | place: Finland: Risofladan, Vaasa | collected... | reverse complement strand
TCGTGGCACGTACCAAGTGTAGCCGTGACCTTTAGGTCACGGTGTGATTCGGTAACTCGCTTCGTAGCCGTGACCTTCAGGTCACGCCTACGAAGCGAGTTACCGAAGAATTACGGGCGAAAAGGCATTGTTCATTAAATGACAATGCGAAAAAAAAATATAGTACCATGAATCTTCGGATTTTGGGCATGAATTCGTAATTTCTGCTTTTTGCCGTCGCTTTCCTTTTTTATTTTTGATACCATGAAGAAATCTTCCATTTGGCTTCGCTTCTTTTGCATCGCCTTCCTTCTCTTTTTTAGTGTAAACGGCTTTTTTTTACCAGAGGCTGCTCATGCTCAAAAGGGCCAGACCTCGCTGGGCACCGATTTTTGGCTTGGCTTCATGCCCAATTCGTTCGGGACGACGTGCTGCCCGCCGCAGGGAATGGAAATCTTCATCGGGTCCGGCACAGCGAACCTCGTGAAAGTGGACATCTATGGGGGTCAAGCCCTCCCTGTCCATCAACAGCAGGTTATGACCGCGAATACGATCTGGACGCTATCCTCGCCGGAACCCTCCCCGTGGGAAACTCCGGTACCGGAGCAAGCTGCCCCCTGGGCGGTGCATGTCTATTCCCAGAATCCCGTCGTGGTTTATGGATATCAATACACCGGCGCGAACACCTCTTCGACCGATAGCTATCTTGCTTTGCCGACTCCCGCGTTAGGGACTGACTATTTTCCCTCATGTTACTACGACGATCAATACACCTTGGGCCCATCCAATCCGTTGGCCGGACAATTCCTCATTATCTCGCCATTTGACGATAATATCGTTACGATCGGCCCGGTCAAAACGGACACGCGGGCCGAGCCATATCCTCAAAGCTCGAGCGACGTTACTATTTTGCACAACAAGGGCGATGTCTGGAACGTGACGCTTGCGAAGGGGCAGACTTACCTCGTTCAGTCATCGGGATTGAATTACGGCGACGATGATTTGACGGGAACCCACATCGTTAGCACAAAGCCAATCGCTCTCATCTCCGGACATCAACTCTGTTCCATTCCGATCGGTGAACTTGCCAGTGTGAACGGCTCCAAGGATGAAGTGATGGAGATGATACCGCCGCGCCAGGCATGGGGTTCGAGATATTTCGATTATCCGACGGCGACGCGTGTGGATTGTGGGGATATGGTCCGCGTTATTGCCGGGGAAGATAACGAACAAATTACCGCGACAAGTATGAATGGTTCCCCGTCAGCCCTTCTTCTTCATGCCGGGGATTTTTATGACTTCGACTTAGTCACCGATCCGACGGTCTTCTCATCCGATGGCAATAAACCCTTCCTGGCGGTCCAAATGGCGTATAGTCAAGGGTATAATGGCGATCCCGGTTTGTCGGATCCATTCTCCATTGTCCTCACGCCGCAGCAGCAATTTCAAAAGAAGATGATTTTCAATACGCCCGACCGGACGGGCGTTCCCGGCTTCGTACATTATGCGACGTTCCTCTGCCAGACGGACTCGATCCAAAAAATTCAAATTAATGGGCACCCGATCGGCTATTTTACCCCCGCTGGTACAGCTCCCATTCCTGGAACGAACCCTCCGATGTCCGGCTATAGAATTATATTACCCGGCGATGGCAGCACATATCTTGCCACATGCGGCGCGCCGTTCGGGTGTTATCTCTATGGTTGGTCCACCTTCGAGAGTTATGGTCATCCCGCCGGAATGGCTCTCGGCGTCCCTTCGCCCGATACGCTGCCACCGCTCGAAACCCATACTTCCTCGTGCGGCAATTACCAAGTCGAACTTTTTGAGACACGCCATATCCCGAAGTTTAGCTTCGAGGACACGAGGATTGCCGATATTGCCATGATTACCGACACGCTGGATGTCCGCTGGGCGCAGCCATCCTATAATTATGCGTTTTCCTTCGATCCCGCTCATCCGCCGTTCCAAACAGGGGATAGCACGGCATTCTTCGACCTCACGGTGCTCAATCCGGCGCAAGATGCCTATGCCGCCGTTTGGACGACCGACCGTGCCGGTAACGATACTGTCTATCAATATTCGTACACCGCTCCAAAGGTCAAAGCCTCTCCCTTGCCCTTTACCTTTGTGCCGGTGCGGGTTACGCTGGATTCGTGCGAGAATATCTTCTTCAAAAACACGGAAACCGGCAGTCTCCAGATTTCGAGCGATAGTATCATGGGCATCGATACCGCCGGCAAATTCACGATTTCGCCTTCGACGATCAATAAACTGCTTGCTCCGGGCGACAGCGTGGAGTTCCAGCTATGCTTTTCGCCGTCCGATACATTGCTGTCCTCCGATACACTTTTGCTCGGGGTTGGCTGCGCGCAGTTCAAGTATCCGCTTGCGGGGCTGGGCATTACGCCGCTCATCGTTGCAAGTGATGTTAATTTCGGAAGCGTGCCGGTTGGTAATTCGTCCCTACCGACACCGGTAAAGATCCAGAATGTTGGTAAGGCACCTCTCACCATCACGACAAGTTCTCAACTCAAGGATCTTACCAATCTCAACTTTACCTTCACGGATATGGGACTGCTCCCGATCACGCTTAAGCCGGGCGAAGTCAAATCGCTGAATTTCACCTTCCATCCGGTGGCGACAGGCCCAATCCAATCGCGCGAGGATTGGGGCACGGACCTTCCCGCGCCGTTCGCGCATCAAATCAAGGATACTTCGCAATTGCTTGGCTATGGCGTGCAGGCCGGCCTCAATTGGGACCGCCCAACGCAGGGGTATTGGACCGAGTGCTCCAATCCCGTTATCGATACCGTCAACCTGATTAATCCATCGAGCGGAGGATCGGGCGAGAATATCACCGTTGATACCGTGAAGATCATCGGACAAGATGCGGACGAATTTACGATCGTTGGAAACGGGACGGGAACCCCGACCCCACCGCAGTCATCCTGGAATCTTCTGAAGAATGGGACGATACCCGTCTATCTTCAATTCACTCCGAAATTGGCGAAAGGATACATTCTTCGAAGCGCGCAAATCATTGCAGTTGGCACTTCGGGCGACAAGACGTTTACCCCCTCGATCGCGCTCACGGCGACGGTGCGGCATGCGACGATCCGCATCACGCCATCCACGTATGACTTCGGCACTGTGGCACCGGGGACCAACGTCTCCACCAATTTCTGGATTCACAACGATGGCGATACCGTGCTTTCGCTTTCGAGCCTTACGGTGGGTAATGGATTTACGCTCACCGGCTTCAACCCCGGCGAGCAGGTGATGCCCGGCGATAGCGTCATGGTTACCGTCAATGATGTGGCGCAGATCGGCACGACCATCGCGACTCTTTCTGCGAGCACCAATGTGGATACGCTCTGCACCCCGGGCACTTCAGCGCCACTCAAGATACAATCCACGAGCTTTATCGTTGCCGCGACAGGCCATGACTTTGGCGATGTTTATGTCTGCCAGAACGGCTCCGCCGTGGTTACGGCGCGCGATTCGGGCTCGAAGGATGCGCTGCTGATAAGCGTTCGGATCGTCGATACGCTTGGAAGCAAAGGCTCCTCACAATTTACTTTTGCAAAAGGCTCGCCGGGCTATTCCGATTCCGTAACCCTTGTTCCCGGCATGACGCTTCACACCGGAGATTCTGCGAATTTTACAGTGAACTTCAACCCAGCAATTGGCGGCGGAACGTTCACGTATGTCGCCTATACCTTCGTCGATAAGGAAACACTGAAGGACACCGTGGTGTATCAATTGCTCCAGGGCAAGCCATTGCACTACACCAATACGCTGAGCGTTCAGAATGGCGCCCCGACAACGGTCTATTCCGCATATCCTGCGCAAACGATCGACGTGCCGGTTCAAATGCTGAACAACTCGCTCGATGCTACCGCGGGGGTGTATGGCATTCAATTTACGTTGCGGTATAAGCGCGACATGTTCGTTTCCTATGGCGTCGTCGATGGAAACCTGAATCCGGTCACGAGCGATACCATGACCGATCCCAACGACCCGAGCTATATACTGAATACGGTGACGATCACTTCGATCTCGCCGATCACTCTGGATGATAGCACCATCGCGCACTTGAAATTGGAGTATGTTCTCAGCAAGGACTCGGTTTCCGATATCGAGGTGATGAACCCGGTGTATTTGGATCAGACCGGCGCGGCCGTCTGCTGGGTTTCGCATGATACGGTCCCCAGCAAGTTTGCCGGGCTTGACCGCTGCGGCGACCCAACGCTTCATACCCTATTGGCAGGCGGGGTGGTATCCTTCCATATTCAGCAGATCACGCCGAATCCTGTTTCCAGTCATGCCACCGTTGGATACAACGTCCAGCTTTCCGGCGTGCCGCTTACGATGGAGGTCTATACTATCCTGGGCCAAAAGGAGGAGACAGTTATGAACGAACAGCCGGTTGCCGACGGCGATCATACAGTTACGTTCGAGACCTCGCAACTTCCGTCGGGGCAGTATGTGCTGCGCATGACGGATGGCTCGAGCGTCGAATCGCGGCCGTTCGTTATCGAAAAGTGATCGAAAATATATTACCATACAAGCCCTCGCGTTTGATTACTCAACCGGCGAGGGCTTATTTTTTGCAAACCATTCGTTCTCAAAGTGAAAACGCGGATGTAAATTACTCATGTGCAATTAAAAATTTGAACCTCCATGTCAAATCCCTGGAAAGAATTAGAACGATTCGGCCAGAGCCTCTGGTATGATAACCTGAGCCGAAATTTCATCACGAACGGCAAGATCGCGAGCATGATCGACGATCTTGGCTTGGGCGGCATTACCTCGAACCCCTCCATCTTCGAGAAGTCGATTTCTGGCAGCGATGAATACGATGACGATATCGAGCAGGGCGTTCGCGACGGCCTCACCACCGCGGAACTCTATGAGCGGCTCACTACCGACGACGTGCGCAACGCTGCCGACGTGCTGCGCCCCGTATTCGACCGCACCCAGGGCGCGGATGGCTTCGTCTCCATCGAAGTGGACGCGAAGCTCGCCAAGAAAACCTCGGAAACGATTGATGCCGCGCGGAGACTCTGGAAGATTGTCGATCGGCCAAACATCATGATTAAAATTCCCGGGACTCCGGAAGGCGTGCCGGCTATTCGGCAATGCCTCTCTGAGGGAATCAATATCAACATCACGCTTCTCTTCGGGATTGGAAGTTATACGGATGTGGCTCATGCGTATCTCGATGCGCTGCGCGATCGAAAGAGCCGAGGCGAGGATATTTCCCGCATGGCGAGCGTCGCGAGCTTTTTTCTTTCTCGAGTGGATACGAATGTCGATAAAAAACTCGAAGCAAAGATCGGCGCCGCCGACGGCGCGGCGAGTGCCATGCGTCCGTTGTTTGGCAAAGCTGCTATCGCTAATGCAAAACTGGCTTACGAGCGGTATCTGGAAATATTCCAGGGATCCCAATTCGCCGACTTGAAAGCCGCCGGCGCTCGGCCGCAGCGATGCCTTTGGGCGAGCACCAGCACGAAGAACCCCAAGTACAACGATGTCATGTACATCGAGCCGATCATCGGTCCCGATACGGTGACAACCGTGCCGGACGAAACGATCGAAGCCTTTGCGGACCACGGTAAGGCCGCGAATACTATTTCGCAAGGGGTTTCGGAAGCCCACGAGACCATTGACGAATTGCGCAAGTTCGGGATCGATACGGAGCAAGTTGCCGTCGAGCTGCAGGTCGAGGGCGTGAAGAAATTTGCCGATGCCTTCGATTCGCTCGCAAAAAATCTCGAAACGAAACGACACTCCATCGAAGAAGCGATAGCCTGACATGCTTGGGACCGGAGAAACGATACAAAGCGAAGAGACGATGCTCTCGGAGGAGGTGCGCGTCATGCTCGATCGAGCCATCGAGCAAGAGCTTCCCACGCGAATATGGGAAAAGGATGCAAGCGTTTGGAGCGCAGATGAAAAAGTTCGCAAAGCCATTGATGGCCGCTTAGGGTGGCTCGATGTTTCCGATTGGACGCTCAAGCATCTCGATGAAATTTCCGAATTTGCTGAGGGGGTGCGGAAGGATGGCATTACCACCGTCGTCATTCTTGGCATGGGTGGCAGCAGCTTATGCGTCGAGACACTTCGCGATACGTTTGGTGTGAAGGAGGGGTATCCAAAGCTGTTGGTGCTCGACAGCACCCATCCCGATCAAATTTTGGATGTAGAACGCGCGTGCGACCTAAAGCATACGCACTTTATCGTGGCCAGCAAATCGGGCACGACGCTCGAACCGCAATGCTATTTCGATTATTTCTGGAATAAGCTCGAATCCATTGGCAACGATCGGCGGTTTCATTTCGCGGCCATTACCGATCCCGGAACGCCGCTCGAAAAAATGGGCGAGGAGCGCGGGTTTCGCCGCACGTTTGCCAATCCGCCAGATATTGGCGGGCGCTATTCGGTGCTTTCCTATTTTGGCATGGTCCCCGCCGCGCTCGCCGGTATTGACATCGAGAAAATCTTATCGAGCGCCGGCTCGGAAGCTGGGTTCAGCCGTACGGAAGATGATCGAAATACATCGCTTTCGTTCGGGGTGTTTCTCGGATATGCCGCGCAGCATGGGCGCGATAAACTAACGATCGTTACGCTGCCCGAACTGGCTTCCTTTGGATATTGGGCCGAGCAGCTCCTCGCCGAGAGCACTGGTAAATCCGGCAAAGGCATTCTTCCCATCGAAGGTGAATCCCTGCGCACCAGGGAGGAGGAAGCCAATCACCGAATCTATGCGCACCTTACCCTCGGCGAGGAAACCCTGGACGAAGCAGAGCGCGCGAAGCCCGCTCACATCGAACTTCATCTCAGCCAACTCGCGGATCTTGGCGCGCAATTTTTCCGTTGGGAATTCGCGACGGCCGTTGCCGGCCAGATGATGGGCATCAATCCGTTCGACGAGCCAAACGTCGCCGAGAGCAAAGCGAAAACGAACGAGGTGCTTGTGAATTATGATGCTTCGAAATCCTTGCCTCATGATGCAAGCTTTGGCATTGACGCAAGCACTTCCGCACTCGACAACTTTTTATCCGCGAACGTCAAGCCCGATGGGTACATAGCGCTCATGGCATACCTGAACCGGAATGAGGAATCGAAATCCGCGCTCGCCGCATTGCGCGAGAGACTCTCGCTGAAATATCACGTGCCGGTGACCATCGGTTTCGGCCCGCGATTTCTGCATAGCACCGGCCAGTTCCATAAAGGGGGACCGGCGACGGGCGCGTTCGTGCAGTTCATCGATTCGCCGCGGGAGGACATGCCAATTCCCGGCAAGCCATACAGCTTTGGCACACTTATCCGCGCACAGGCTATCGGTGATTTCGAAACATTGCGAAAGCATGGCCGGCCCGTCGTAAGCTTCGACCTGGGAAAAGAGCCGTTGAAGATCGTTCGAAATCTTTCCTCCTAATTTTCAATATTACTTCTTTCCGTGGAAGAGACGACCGGCTTGGGCGAACGGCGCGCGAGAACCATTGTCTGGATCGTGCTTCTTGCGGAGACGCTGTGGGTCTTTTTTACGAAGTACCTTCCGCTCGATGCCGGCCTGTGGTCGCTTCAGGCGGAACTCGTTCATAGCCATCTGTTCCATTCCGCTCGGGATGGATGGCATCTCATCCCGTATCCCGCCTCGAATATCGGCGCGCCGTTTTTTGCCGCACTATTAACTTCTGTGCTTCCGGGTGAAGTGGTCACCCGATTGCTGCTCACGATCGGCGCGATTTTCCTCCGTGGCATGGGGATGCTCGCGCTCTTTCGCGTACTGCGCGTTCGGGACGCTGCAATTTATTTTCTTATTCCGGTGCTTGCAATGACGGGCCTCTGGTACACCGGGGCGCTTCCGTATCTATTGGGAGAAATGCTGGCGATTTGGGTGCTCGTCTTTTTGCTTTCGCAGGACCATCCGCGCTCTACTGCTTACTGGACGCTGAGCATAGGCCTGCTCTTCGTTTCGCTTTTGAGTGCGCTCGCGTTCCTTTTCGCAGCCGTTGCGGTTATTGCAATTATGCTTCAGCAGCGCAACAGCGTGCATCTCTCGCAAGGCTGGCTGAATGAGCCGCGCGCGGTGATAAGCTCGCTGGGCTTGGGTGCGCTCGTGCTCCTGCTCGGCCTCGTGGGTGGCGAGCCTATTTTCCGATTGTCCGCGACCGGCTTTCTTCCGAATGGTCTTCCGCGCCTGCTTTTTCTTCTCACGCCGGCGCCCGATGTGCTCGAAGCTACCTTCCGGTATGGCGATATTCTTCACGCACTTCTTGAATTGCTATTTATTCTTGTGCTGCTCGGCTGCTTCGCGCGGGCGTATCTGCTGGCGATCGAAGAGGTAACGTGGCAATCGCGCGCCGTGAAAAGCGCCGGGTATATTCTGCTCGTCCTCGCGCTCTTCAGTCCGCTCATCGCGCACATCGGCATCGAAACATCATCGGGAGTTGTGTTTGCCGTGACCTTTATTTTGGCGGGTTCCTATTCGCGCGGTCCTGCTGTTCGAAGAACGCCGATCGACCGGCTGCTTTCTACGCTCACAGTCATCACCGTTATTGCATCTCTCGCGATCAATGCCTTTTCGATTGCTGCCGGCAGCGCGGCGGCAGGGGATGTTCTGCGTTCCGCGCGGTTGCTCGCGAGTGACGAACCCCAAACCGTTGCTCAAAACGAGCATATCAGCGCAATCCGTATTCGCTTCGTAATGGATTCCACGCTCGGTGCGAGGGCGGCGTATGTCGGCGCGTTTTCCTATTGTTCTACCGTTCCAATCTATCTTTTTTCCGAGCGTGATGTGCTCGCGAATCCCGCGGCATTCCAGCCGCCGGGCGGGATGGTAAGCACAAAAAACAGAGGGTCATTAGCCATCAGTCCAGCGATTCCTGTCATGCTCGGTTCGGAGGATAAATATGTAGATTCGACGGTTCGCATTCTTGCCGCACTGCCGATGGGAACGCATAGTTCGAATGCCTTCGGGCCGTATGATCTTTCGCTGAAAGAGGATGCTGGTATCACTATCGATAAAGGCGAGGCGAAATACCGCCTCGCAATCGGAAAATTGCAAGCGGGGCATCCTATCGAAATGGCGGAGAAATGATATGACTCTTTTTGAAAAAATTGCGAATCACGAAATCCCGGCGAAGATTATCCATGAGGATGACGAACTCGTCGCGTTTCACGACATCAATCCGCAGGCGCCGTTTCATATTGTGATCATTCCGCGCAAGCCCATTCCTTCGATCAACGATGTAACTGCCCTCGATGCGGAACTGGTCGGAAAAATGGTCGTCCTTGCAGGTGAGTTGGCCCACCGTTTGGGCATAGAAGAGAGTGGCTACCGGCTCGTCTTTAATTGCGGCCCGGACGCCGGGCAATCGGTCGATCATATTCATTTGCACCTGCTCGGCGGACGAGCGATGGGGTGGCCACCGGGGTAAAAAATTTCGAATTACGAATTCAATGAACGTAAACTCCGCAGGACAAATAACGCTTGGCGAACTCACCGTTAACCGCATCGGCCTGGGCACGAACCGCATTACCGATACCGACGCCGCGCACGCAGTGCTGAAGCGCGCCGTCGAGTTTGGCGTGAATTTCATCGACACGGCGGACGTCTATCAAAAAGGCCAAAGCGAAAGCATGATTGCGAAGACACTCGCGCCCTATCGCTCCGGACTTGTCATTGCCACGAAGGGAGGGATGTCCTGGCAGGATTCCAGCGCGATCAACGATCCCAAGTATCTTCGCGAAGCCCTGGACGCAAGCCTGAAGCGGCTGAAACGCGATCGTATCGATCTCTATCAACTGCACCGCACCGATCCAAAAATTCCGATCGATCAGACGGCCACCGTATTGAAAGGGATGCAGGAGCGTGGGAAAATCCGCCACATCGGCTTGTCGGAAGTGACGGTGGAACAGATCGAGCGGTATCGGGCGATTGTCGAAATCGTCTCCGTTCAAAATCAATACAATATTCTGGAACGAAAGCACGAAGCCGTTCTTGATTATTGTGAAGCCAATGGCATCGCGTTCATTCCATGGTATCCGCTTGCAAAAGCGAAGCTGGGGCAGGATGCAATCGATCGCATTGCGCGCGAGCATAATGCCTCCGCCGTGCAGATCGCCATTGCATGGCTGCTGGCACGGTCGCCCGCCATGCTGCCCATTCCCGGAACTCTTTCCGTCGAGCACCTGGAGCGAAACATAGCCGCCGCAAGAATAGAACTTACCGGCGACCAGTTCGACTCACTAAGTGAGATCGCTACTTCTCCGCAAGCAGCGGCTTGAACATTGCCTCCACGATCGTATCCGCCCGCCAGCCCGTGAAGCTCGTGCGGATGATCCCGCTACGGTCGATGACGAACGTGACGGGGATCGACGCCATCTCGCCGTAGGCAGCGGTAACTTTTTCGTCCGGAAGCAGGATTGGATAGCTGACCGGATGCAATGCCAGCCACGGCTTGACCTTCGACAGGCCCTCGTCGTCCAGCGCGATCCCAATAAATTGAATCCCCTGTGGGCCATATTCCTTTTGAAGATTGGCAAATTCCGGAATTTCCTTCCGGCACGGCGGACACCACGTTGCCCAAAAATTAAGCATCACCACTTTGCCGCGATAATCGGAGAGATGATGAAGCGTGCCGGCCACGTCCATGAGCGCGAAATCCGGCGCGGGCTTGCCGGCCTGAAGCAGCGCGGCAGATGCGGCGCGCGCGGAGTCCGGCGACATGCCGTTCGATCCGCTAACCTGATACAGCGCAATAGCTCCGACGATGGCGAAACCGGCGAGAATAGGAACGAAAAGTTTTGAGTTGCGAGATTTCATGGCAAATGTTAGAAATGATTACTTTCTAAGACCCCATTCGAACCAAGAAGGTTTCCGGCGGCAGGTTCTTCTTTTAAAGCTAACTGAAAATTAATTGCTAATTGCAAACAGGTGCCTTTTTGTTTTTTCAATTGTCATTTAATGTTAAGAATGCGCGAACGCATTTGTTTTTCATAAACCGTAAGAATTCTTTATAGTTTTCTTGGCTTGCGGGATACGTTTAATTTTCATTTTCGGCATTCCTCTGGAAAGAAAATCTGCTTTGAAAAATTTTTGGCTTTTTCCTTCTTCATCCTTCATAATTTTCCCGGATGGAGCCTGCCCTGAGCTCGCCGAAGGGTGCCCATTAAATACCCTCTAATATAAGCACTACACAATCCAAAGTCAAGTGGTTCCGAAAGATTTTTGAAGAATTAATTTAGGCACCTTACGGTAAGACACCTTCGCTTTTCGTTTTTCATGCACCGCACAAATTTTTACCGTACTTTTGTACCCGGTGGCTGTAACCTTTCGCCATCTCGCGGGTCTTCTTACTATGAAGAGACTTCGAAGTTTGGTTTTTCTGCTGGTTTGGGCGGGGTTTTCCAGCCCCTGTGTGAGCTATGCCCAAAACACACCGTTCCAAAACCCTTCGCTGGATTCGAATTGCTATTTCCCGCAAATCGGTGACCCGAGCGAGATGGATACGATTGTGGGAAGCGTGCCGAATCAAGAGCTTGGCGGCTCGGTCTTAAAAAATCTTGGGCCGAAGCCGGACGGAAGCTTTGGCAACATGCTCATTGGGAACATTTCGCCATCCGTCGCGCTCGCTCAGGTGGCGACCGGGCCGGGATTTAATCTTCATCAAATGAAGCAATTCGTTCAAAAAATTACGCCGGATGATGTGCAAGGGGACGTGGGTTTTTGGCGATTGGGACATTTTCGAGACCGAGCCCACCTCGATATTTTTGTCGGCTCAGATGCTGGCGCTTGGGTGTATGGAAAGATATTTTGGGCCGATGACCAGGGAAATTACGATACGGCCCGATTCACTTCGTTAGTGCCGCACATCCGTCGCGGAAATTTCACATCCAATCGGGGAATCGGAAATGGACCAATTCAGCCCTATATCGCGCACCTGACGAGCGACACGGTCGATGACATCGTGACTAGCGCCTATACCGCAGACGTGGACACTGTTTTTCCTTACACCGGTTATGATACAGCCTATGCACTTCTCTATCGTGGCGGAAGCCAGCTTTATGGCAAAGATACTGTTTACGAAGACACATCTGCCTATCTTTATCCCGGAAGCGGAAAATCTTCGGATTTGAGATATTGCACCCAAGCCGATTTCCGCGGCGTCGGGAGGGATGATTTGATCGTAAGTAATTTTTCCATCTGCACTTACTACCGAAACGATCCGCCATTCTCGATTCAAAATTTTGCACGTGCAATTTCGAAAGATACTTTTTTTAACGAACCGTTATTGGCACAACCTTCCTATTTTCCAATGAAGGCGCTTTCGAAGAATAGGACTGATCAGTCGGTTGATTTACTTGTTGCCGGTTTCATAGACTCTGGTTCATCTCCAGTTTCAATCTACATTTTACACGGCGGACCTAATTTCGGTTCTCATCTTCTCACGCTCGATAGCGCGGCGTTTGCAATCACCCACCCAAACTTCGCATTCGGGTCATCCCCTTACGAAGATTGGCCGCTTGGTATTGCCGATGCAGGGGACATGACCGGGACCGGCAACCATGTTCTTTTTACAACTGCCCGAAATGATTATGGAGATTATTGGTGGGATGTTTCTTATGTAACCGGTAAGGCGCTCGATAATAAGATCGATATTTGGAATTCCGCTCCATACAGCGTGAGTCCGGGAGACACACTAACCGCGAATGGGGATAGCCTCGAAGATTATCTTTTTTCGAGGTCATGGCCGTATGCGCCGAATGGACCAGAAGGCGCGGGATCGCTATGGTTGTATTATGGCTCGAAAAACATTCCGGTTCACCTCGATTCGCAATGGGCGGATGTGAAAAACATTCCCACCCAAAATGGCGTGGCATTTACGCTCTCGCCCAATCCCACACGATTATGGAGCGTGGCCACGATCGTGTGGCCCGAGGCCGAAGAAGCGGGATACGAAGTGTATAATCTTTTAGGCGAGGTTGTACAATCGGGAACGATTCGAATGCTTGGCGGCGCCGAGCAAGAGCGGATTTACTTCCCGAACCTCGCTTCCGGAGTGTACGAAATTTTAATCCACGGATCGTCTCACGAAGCGCGGGCAAAGCTCGTCATCGTGCGATGATTCAACCTGATTCATCTCAATTATGGAGATTTTTCCCTGTCATTCCCGCGAAAGCGGGAATCCAGACCCCAGCGGACTCGGCTATCCAAACCTGGATTCCCGCCTTCGCGGGAATGACATTTTACACATTCAAAATCATCTCACAACCATGAAACCACTTTTGCTTTCCATTCTCGCGATGTTCGCGTTCGTACTTTCACCGCTTCGCGCGCAGCAGAAGCAGCCCCCGCCGCCGCCCGTTTCCGTTTTTCCGCTCGGCGGCCTGACGGCGTCCGGGCCGAGTGGTGATTACAAAGACGAATTCCCCCTCTTTGGGTTCAATATGTGGTATAATGGCAGCCCGGCCCAGCTCAATCCGGGGCAGGGGGCCATCGGAGATATCGGAGGGGGGGATGCCACGATCGGTGGCCTGAGCCTCGACGGCGCGTTCTTTCCAAAGAACGTTTATAACCCTTACTTTTTCGAAGCCGATGCCGATCTCGTTTCGAACGAAAGCGGACTTTCCGCATGGGATTTGAATAATGCGTGGTACACGCCGCAATGGGTAAAGAATACCACGTATCAGCCCGGAAACCTGATCACGGACGTGAACGGAATCGAATGGACATGCGTGACCACGAACACCCAAAGCACGTTTGCGGCCACAACGACTTCAGGGAATAATACAACAATTAACTGGGCACAGGTGCAGACCCCGATGCCATGGGTATCGGGTCAAAGTTACAGTAATAGTAATTCTGCCGGTCTCGCCGATTACGTCACTTTTGCTGGAACTTTATGGAGATGCACGACGACTTCCACGACAGCGGCTCCCGAAGATGCGCACTGGTCGGTGTGGATGAACCCGGCCGTTTGGAATACAGGGCTCACGTGCTGGAAAAACGAATACGCTTTAACGACAGATGATGGGAACTTATGGCAATGTAGAATAGATGAATCGACGGCTCAAAAACCCGCACCGGGAGCCAGCGATTGGACACTCATTCACGCGGCACCGAAGTGGACTATGGGAAATAATTATAGCTCAGGAGATTACGTTTTTTTCGCGGATGCAAGCGGCCGGGATTGGATCTACTATTCTCTTAGCAGTATTAATAACGACCAAACGCCGCCAGGTAACAATGACTGGGCACCTGCAATCTGGGTTGCGAATCCTCATGATAATTCCGGTATTCCCTACAACCAGGGCGATCTCGTCTGTTTTTATCAGGATCCCCTTAACCCCAATCCCTTTTACCAGAGTCCCGATGCCAATTCGGCATGGCCGATTCGAAATACGATCTGGGTCGCTCACGAGCAGAATTACGTGGATTGCGGTTGGTGCGCAAATCTCGGCCAATCTCCGATCGGTGGACCGTGGGTGCAGCTTGCGCCCAAAACCGGCCAACAAGTCCCGCCAGCCCCAGCCATAGGTGAATGGCAAATTGCACAGGGTGACGATAAGATTAACAATATTAGCACAGGCATCTATCTCGATTATACTTTTAATGCTGTCGGCCCCTGGACGTCGACCGGCGATTTTTTGGGGGGGAATAAGGCATTATACCTCGATTTCATTTATAGCCTCGATCCTTCGAAGTATAGTGGAACTGACGACCTTTTCAATATAACCGCGACAGCGCAATTGGACGACGGCACTACTCTAACTGCACCCGGAAATGATACCGCTATATCAATCGCCGATTACACGAACTATGCGAACGGTGGAACTTATTCGACAAGTTCTTTGGACTCGCATTGGGGAAACGATGTGAAAACGGAAAATCCAAGAATTCTGAAGTTCCCGGATAAAACTCTAACAGGGATCAATCCCGATCCGAACCAATACGCGGTGCGCCGACTGGGGTTCGAATTACCAGCCGGATCGACCGCTCACATTACCTCGGTTCACTTTACATTGAAAAAAACGGCTAAAAGTAACGGTATCTTCGTGCGCGGGGTTCGGCTTCGCACGGAGGATATGGACTTGCTCCTGCGAGGGAAATTAAACGCTCCGAATTCCAATTTTTATTGGCCCCCCACCACCACTACGACCTGGGCTGGATTAACTTCCGGCACGAACGGCCTCTTTCAGACCATCAAGAACAACTTCGACACGAAGTATGCCTCTTTTGGAGCGGCAGCTGCCTGGAGCAACTGGCTTGGGATTCAGGTCGGCAATGAAATGAATTGGAATGCTTTCCGTGTCTATGCCTACATTGATTCCCTGTGGCGGCAGTGGACACGGGTGCATACCAGGCAGCAGAAAGACCTTTACCAAATCTTAACCGGCGGCAACCAGACATACTACCGGGCCATCTTCGAAGATCAAAATGGTTACCATCCACTTATTAATCAGGAGCAAGGGCTTTGGGAATATCTTGGTTCTCCTCAACCTCCGTATACAGCTGACCATATTCCGGCATCGGTGCTCTTTGACCCAAAGAATCCATCGAATCCGAATCCAAATTTTGCGAGTCTCGGTTGGCCAATTGCCTATCTCAAGGTTTGGGATGTTCGGTCGGACGTAATCATTCCCAATTTCCCGCAATGAAGGGCGATTACTTCCCCTGCATCTGCAGCTTTTTGATATCGTCGCGAAGTTCTCGGTGCGTTCATATTCTTCTTTTTTCATGGCTTCGCCAAAGCAACCCAAGTTTGGGGTTGCGTGTTCGGCAACGTCTAACTCAAAAAGTTTTTGTCGCACTTATTCATTCGCCAATGACACATCGAACATTTTCATCCTCTCTTGCTACTATCGTTCTCGCGCTTGCTCTCGGCTCGTGCGCGATGAAGCAAATGCCGTTTCACGGTTTCGCCGATCAGGCCGCGCTCGATCAGAATGATGCGGCCGTCGTGCAGCAATCCGCCGCGAACGGTCCGCTGGACCCCATGAACCTCGCGCAGGACGACATGAACTACACGCACGAGGGCATGGCCTACGACCGCATGGAGGAAGGCTATTACCAATGGGGCGCGAAAATGTATGGCCGCGGCTACCGCGACGTGTATTACGTCGAAGACCTGGCGCCGAAAGCGGTCGGACACGAAATTGACGACACCTACGAACACGCTATCCAACAAGGCTTCGAGGATGCCTCGGCAAAAAGTACGTCCCAAAAATAAATGACGATGACCGATACCGAGACTTCGCCAGAATTAGAGACTGCCCTTGCCGAGGGGCCCGCCCGCGATGCGGAGCAGGCCTTCGAGCGCGTCCTTGCCCAATCGAAATCGAGTTCCGGCATCGGAACCTTCCTCGAACTATTGAAGGAAGGGAAGTCATTCCATCTTTCCCTCACGCCCGCCGGCGAAGCAATAAATCGTTCCTACGAGCAGGCGTCGCGGCTCGCGGACGAAAAAGGCATGGAGGACCGCGACGTGCTCGCGCTCCTGGGCGAGGTCGAGTCGAAATGGCCGTCGCATCCCGGCGTGATCGAGAATGCGATCAACGAAGCCATTGAAGCGGGCACGCCGGAGCGGGCGGTCGAGATTTGCGAACGCGCGCTCGCCGATTGGGCCGCGACCATGATGGCGGGTGGAATTCGAGAGACGCGCGATCTTTCCGCAACGAATCCGGCCGGCAAGCTCTTCATCCAACTCCTCGCGAATTACGAATTCGCGCTCGAACGCGCAGAACGACTCGAAGACGCGCTGGGGGTCGCGAAGCTATCGCGCGCGCTCGATCCCGCCGACCCGGAGAACGTTTTAAGTTCCATTGTCAGCCTCGAAATCCGAACTGGGAACCCGATGGCGGCATTGCGGGCGCTCGAACCGATGGCGGAATCGCTCGCGCCCTATGTGCTCTATGGCCGCGCGCTGGCCTATTACGCGCTTGGCCAGCAGGAGAACGCGCAAGGAGCGATTCAGACGGCGCTCCGGCATTGGCCGTCGGTGGCGCAGGCGCTCGTGCGCGAATGGAAATCCGGCACGCCTATGCCAAAGCCGGGCGAGCAGGTGAGCGAGCTGCAAGTGCTTTATGGATATTACGAAGTGTTCGGCCCGGCGTGGAAGTCGGTTCCGGGCGCGATCGAATGGCTGCGCGAAGCCGTTCGCACCGCGCCGAAAGCGGGCGCGCGGCGCGAACGATACGTCGGACTAACGCGCACCGGCGAGGCCGCTACAGAACCGGAGACCGCCGAGGCCGTCAAAAAGGCGCAGGATGAGCTGATCCGTAAAGCGCAGCTTATTGGCGAAGACGAATTCGTTCGGTTCCTCGAAGTGGAGCCGGCGATCTACGTTTACGATCTGACCGAGCGCGGCAAAACGCTCGATGAGGAACACTCCGCGCTCTATCGAACGGATATGAAACTCGCCGCCCGTATTGCGGCGATCGAGAAGCTGCTCGCGGAATGGCCCGGACATGCGAATGCCGCCATCGCGCTCGCCCGGTTTCACGCGCAGAAGGAGCACTTCGAAAGCGCGATCGAATTGCTCGAACCAGCGATCTTCGATTTGCAAAAATTCTGGCCGGACGATCTTGTTGGTGCGGGCCGCATTCCTTCCGAGTGGCCGGGCAATAAGCCGCTCCTGAGCGCGTATGCCTATATGGTGGTCGATCTCGCCGAGTCCGGCGATCCTGCGAGCGCGAAAGCGTATGCGGAGGATTACCTCGCGTTCAATCCCTTAGATAACCTCGGCGTGCGGCAAAAAGCGATTGAGCTTGCGATTGCCGATGGTGAATATCCGCGCGCGCTCCAGCTTATCAACGAAGCGCCCGACCAGATTTCAGCCTACAATCTTTTTGGCCGCGCGCTATTGGGATATGTCCTCAAAGCGGGCGATGCGGAAGCCGCGCTGAAAGCAGCGGTCGAAAGCCGCCCGCTCGTTTGGCGCGAACTCGCCGCCGATAAGCATCGAATGCCGCACCACTACAATCCCGGCTGGGTGCGGTATTTCTCGCCCGAGGAAGCGTTTAATTATAACGAGGTGTGGTCCGGCCTCTGGCTCCGGAAACATGGCGCGTTGCTGTGGTTGAAAAAAGAGGGACGGAAATACGCGGCCTGAACGCTCGATGCTGTAGTCCTTGCCCAAACAAGTTACTTCCACCGAAACCGGAAGGTTACGCTGGTGCCATCGGAGGAGGACTCGATGGTGGATTCGCTGGTGAGCGCTTTCAGGAGATACACTCCGCGTCCGCCAGGGCGGTGGAGATACGCGCCATCCGTCGGGTCGGGCACGAGTTCGGGCGCGAAACCGGCGCCGCGGTCGCGGACGGTAAAGGCGATTTCGTGATCGTGGGTGGCGCATTCGAGCTTGACCTTGCTCGTTCGGCATTCCTTGCAACCGTGGCGAATGGCGTTCGTGACGCATTCGGAAAGGGCGAGCAGCACGTTATGGCGCATGTCATCTGGCACGCGCGCTCGGTCGAGTTGCTGGCGCGTCCATTCGTGAACCTGCTCCAGCTCGTCGAGCCTGCCGGGTATTAGAAGATGATCCATGCTACCGCCGCGAAATTCTTTAACCGACCTTGTTTTCGTTAAACCGACCTCAGGTTTATTAGCCCTATGTACGGTTCGTTAAACCGAGCGTTGTTTAATGGCCGCGAGATCGCGCATCAGGTCGAGAAGTTTTGCCATTCCTGCGTGCGAGATCTCGGTGAGCGCCCCGGCGCCCTCGAATCCATGCAGCTCGCCAGCGTCGTGGATAAGGGCGCGAACCTTCGTTACGGCGTCGCCGAAGGTTTGTTGCAACTTTTCATAGCCTTTGGTGCCGGGACCGGTCCGTTGCATAAGGAGGAAGGTCTTATGCGCGAATGTCGAATAGAAAAGCAATTCGTGGCTTTTCGCAGGCTCGGATGAGAGAGTATCAAGCAGAACGTTTGCAATATTTGAATCCGTCAGCACTTTCAGGCGGCTTCCACCGTGGCAGGCTCATTCGCAGAGGCTTGCGGAGCGGCGGATTTCGTGGATCGCGCGGCGTCGATGAAACCGAGCAATTCCTTGTGATATTTTTCCCAAAGCCGCGGGTCCATATCGGTTGCAAGTCCCTTGAGGGACGGGGCATCCGCCGGTTTTGCGGTCACGATTTGTTCGAGCTGCCGATTATTGAAAAACGTGAACGGCTTGACCCGCTCCTCCCGCGCCCGCGAATTTCGCCAGGTGCGAATCGATTCGAACAACGGGAAATCCTGATCGGCCACTTCCGGCTTGTAGGATTCCACTGGCTTACGGGCCTCCGCGCGTTTCTCGGCGATAGCCGGCGCGTGTTCGCGAGGTCCGGAACTTTGTCCGGGAAATTTTTTCTGAAGCGGAGTAAATCGTTCCTGCCGGTTTTGTTGATCGTGTCCGCCGCGGGAGTCCGTTTCCCGATCGTTATAGGCGACGAAGACATTCCACACGCCGAGTACGAGCGGAGAGCCGTCGCTTGATGGAAGCGAGGCCGAGGGCGTGAAGTTTACCGCCCAATGCCGCACGGCTTTGCCGGCAAGGAAGGTATTCAGCGCCTCTTCATCGGCGCTGTTCTGAATTTGAAAGGTCCTGACGCGAGTGTCGTTCTCGAAATTGTTGTTATTACGATTGTTCATGGGGCTTGAAATAATGGGAATAAACTCCCCAATCGGCGCAATCAATCCCAGAACCGCCCAGAACCGTTTTAACTTCCCGAATTTCTATCAGCGAAACCAGCAAAATCAGTTCAGCGAAACCAGCAAAATCAGCGTAATCCAGGTTTACAGCCCGATATTGAGCGAGGCCACGCCGCCCCAGCCGGCGATCGGGGCGACGGAATTCGCTTCGCCGATGTAATTCACGCCCACGCCCGCGGTGATAAATCCGGAGACAATATTGAATTGATACATCGCCTGAGCTTCATAGAGGAAGCTCGTGTAATTCTTAGCCGCCGGCATAGCCCCCAAAACCGCGGGTGCCTGATACGTCGCTGAGCCGGCACCTACTGCGCCCGATAACATCAAGCTGAAGAGCGAGAAGTCCATGCCGCCTAAGAAGCCATTGTCATTAATGTAGCCATTGCTGCCGCCCCAATTGGCGTGGCGCATTTCGGCGAAAAACCCGGAGAACGCGCCGCGCACCGCATAAAAATTGCCCGCGCCGATGCCCGACACGTTCGAGGACTGAAATCCGCCCAGCGCACCCGCGCTGATAATCGCGCCCGGCACCTGCGCCCGTGCGGAATCCGTCCCGGTGAGGCTTAAAAATAAACTTCCAGCTATAATAAGTGAGAATACTAAAAGCTTTTTCATTTTTGGTAGAGGTTGATAATCAATGCTATCTCTTTGACCAAGAATCGCGCCGGAAGTTACAAGAAAGTGGGGAAGGGGGCGTTACTTCTTACTCATGCTTATTACGATAAGGGTATGGATTCCGCTGCCCGTCCTTTAAAAACAATAAAATTGGAATTCCAATAACAACCATCACGATCGATAACCATTGCGCTTGCGAGAGTCCGTAATATTTAGGATTGAGCCGAAGAAATTCACTGAGGAACCGCTCGCATCCATAAAAGAGGAGAAAGCTTGCGAGCGGAATCCCCGACGGGAGTGCATGAAAACGGCCGCGGAACCTATAGTTCATAATAAGAAAGAAAATGAAAAGCAAAATAGCATCATAGAGCATGGTGGGGTGGACGGGCACGGTCGTGGGAACCGTCCCATGAGGAAATGCGATACCCCATGGCAAGCTTGTTGGTGGCCCATAGCAGCCATCCCCGGAAGCGAAGCATCCCATGCGCCCCACGGCGAGCGAAAGAGGAACGAAACATGCGGCTTGATCCAGGACTTGTAACGGTGTTCCAAACCGCTCGCGGATCGGACGCACCTGGAGCAGGAGCCACGCTACCAGCGCGCCACCAATCAGGCCGCCAATGATATTCGCACCATAATGGCCGAGGATGCCATCCATCAGTCTAAAGCCAGGGTGCTCGATGGCAGCGAATAAATTCCCTGCAATCTGACCCGGAACGACTATGGCGCACATCAGAGCGAGATAGTTTATTGGCGGCTGTGTGCGCTGTTGCCACCACCAGGCCATTGCACCGGCAGCCACGGCAAGCGCCATGAAGAATTTGTAAACATCCATTCTCAGCCTGACTGTTAGCGAGTGAAATCCAGTGTATCGCCTTCGTAGGTGGGCGTTGGCAGCAAGAGCGATAGCACGGTTACTATCTTTCCTTCCCATGCGCCTCCACTGTCATTGTCCACGTAAGCAGAATCTATCGTCCAGGTTCCCGCGGCATAGATGCTATGAACGGTGCCGTAAGACGAATAATACTTTCCGTCATAGTCGGTGCCGTTAATTCGGCTATGGCTTTGCCACTGGGAGAACGAGAGGGGAATGGAATCCTCGATCATGGGCAAGGTGTCCGTCGCATCTCGATCCGGTTTCGTGCAATGCGCGTGAATGTGAAGCATTCCGCTGGGTCCGGGAATGCTATCGACCCAGAGAATGCCGGACCATCCGCCAGCGGTAGCGTAACTATTATAGCCGCCGGCGCATGCATTGGCAATAAGATAGACAATAAGAAGAAGCGCCAGGAAGGGGAGTACCGTTCTGGACTGCTTGAATACCGGATTGTTTTTTCTCATATCGAAATGCTATAACCTCAAATATAATCCGTATATTACGCTCACGCCATCCAATCGGAGCGGAGGAAGGTCATAATAACGATAGTCACTCAGGCCGTGATAATACTGCATCTCGATATACGAGATGTCACTGGCCCATCCGACGCCGGCGAGCAGTTCGCTGAACGTATTACTCCACGGTGGATACGCTAAAAAGTTCACATTATTTCCTGGATTTTGGATGGTGTCCGCGGAAATGGTTACACGCCCAAATCCTCCTTCCAGGAAGAGTCCGCCGAGCGGATATGCTCGAAGTTCAACAACGTTCGAGACCGTGACGCCGGAATAATTCTGGTCGCAAAGCGAGGGACTCAAAGCAACTTGGTCGGCCGAAATTTTTCGATACAAAAGGTCGATGCGGTGCCGATAACCGATGCCAATACCCCATTCCCCTTGCAATCCGCTACTGACGCCCCAACCAGCCGTCAATAGAATGTGGGGACGATCGAAGTCGTAAAACCACCCTTCGCGATAAGGCGTCCGGATGCTCTCACTATCCGGATTCGGTGAAAGCGGTTCGAGAAAAATAAAGAAAGGTTCGTAGGTGTACCATGCGTTGGAGGCATCGTCAATCAGGAAGCCAAAACCATCGTTTTCGATGTTGAGTAAAATCCAGGGGTTCACATTTTTCCCAAGCTCGACTCTCCGAACGTGATCTTTATATTCGAATACGACAGCTTCCTCATCCCCTCCTTTAGCATAAAAAAATGACTTTTCGCTATCGGTCTGAATAATGGATACCTTATCACCATTCTCATAATGCGCGGTAACTCCCTTCGGCGCGTAAAATGTTACTTTTGCATGATTCGGATTAAACATAGTCGCACATCCTGCAAGCGGAAGAATTGGAAGCAATAAACAGAAGTAGCGTAACATGGACCTGAGACAGCCTTCTAATTTTTCCTCATTCTTTATCCCTGCCCGCAAAGCTTCCTATCCCCCAATCCTCCTCCGGCACTTCGCCACGATAATGCTGGACGTACATCGTATAATTACTTGCGCCGGCGCGAACAACTTCTTCGATTTCCTTTTCCTTCAGTGGCCGCATGACTTTCGCGGGAATTCCGGCAGCGAGCATTCGCGGTGGCACAATCGTCCCACCGAGCACGACAGAACCTGCGGCCACGAGCGATTCCTCGCCAATCACTGCGCGATCGAGCACGACCGCGTTCATGCCAATAAGCGCGTGATCCTTCACGGTGCAGCCGTGCAGCACAGCGCCGTGGCCGACTGTTACCGATTCGCCGACCCACGTCGGATTCGAAAAGTTGGTGACGTGAATCGTCGCGTTGTCCTGAATATTTGTATGGCGCCCAATGCGAATCCGCTCGACATCGCCGCGAATGACAGTGTTGAACCAGATGCTAACTCCTTCGGCCAGTTCGACATCCCCAATGATCCGCGCGCCTGCGGCAAGAAAAACGCTCTCGTGGACTTTCGGAACTTTGCCGTCGAAGGCATACAGCTTGCCGGTCTCGACGGTCGATTCGATAGGAAGCAATTCTATTTCACGCATGAAAAAATAACAAGAACGGTTAAAGGAAAATGCCATGCGCGAGGCTATCGCTCGATAAGAAAGCGGCGGGAAGCAACGAATCCCGATTGAGATTCGATTTGCAGCAGATAAATCCCATTCGAAAGCGGCGCAACATCGATCTCGATTTCGCTTCCCGAAATATTCCCTTCCATTTTCATCGCGCCCAATGCATTCAGCACGCGGTAGCGGCCCCCTTCTCCGCGAGGATTTATAAGCCGGGCAGTGAGAATAGCGTGCGCCGGATTCGGATTCACGCTGGTGATGGTGAATGGCATTTGCCCCGTTTGCATAAAACGCAGCAGCGTCGAATCCCCGCACCCGGTGATCGCGATATTCACAGAATTGAGATCGGCGGAGAGCGAGACGCATCCTGCGCCAGCATTAATGCTCGCACCCGCGAGTGACACGCTCGTCGCCAACGTATCGGCAAGATAGACGACGCAACGGAGATAACCAATTAAGGTTCTTCCGCTAATCGTTAAACCCGGAATCTGTAGCCGCACGGTCCCCGTGCCTCCCCCGTAAGTTATCCCCCCAGTTGTAGCGCCGGCGATTGCTGGGGCGAATGAGATAACCTTAAGCACATTCGTGTCGACCGCGAAGGGAAGTGTTATCGAGGTCGCACCGGAAAGTGTGATGCTTGAATCGGAAGAAAGATAAACCGGAATCTCGATCGTATCGCCTGCGTGTGCGGTAATAGTTCCCAAACCGAGCGCAAGACTCATCGCCACGGCCACGCCGCCCGACTTTACATCGAGCGTTAGCGCGAGCGC
>Ga0307373_10004327_pt1 | contig 24000 bp, 23 predicted proteins | sample OX2MG_FD_202534 | JGI IMG/M metagenome (GOLD analysis project Ga0307373, IMG submission 202534) | Soil microbial communities from Risofladan, Vaasa, Finland - OX-2 | ecosystem: Environmental > Terrestrial > Soil > Coastal area > Acid sulfate soil | place: Finland: Risofladan, Vaasa | collected... | reverse complement strand
CGTCGACCAGGTCGCGCGTGAGCTGCTCGGCCGGGCCCGCCCGAACGCCGACGGCATGGGGGACGATCCTCCGGGCTGGTCGGGGCCGTAGGCCGACCGGCCACCCGGCCACCCGGCCACCCGGTCAGTCGGTCGGTCGGTCACCCGGTCACCCGGTCGGTCGGTCGGTCGGTCGGTCGACGGGTGATCTCGTATCCCTACACCGGTACATATCCCTGCTACGAAAGGAGACCTCGGTGCCCATCGATCTCGAAGAGATGCTGGCCCCCGGTTCGGCCGCTGTCCTGACCATGGAGGTCCAACGCAGTGTCGTCGGCGACCTGTCGATGCTGCCCGACCTGAAGGACGCGGCGGCGAAGGTGGGGCTCCTCGACCATATCGGCCAACTCCTGGGGGGAGCTCGGTCGACCGGCGTCCCGGTCGTGCACTGCACGGTAGGAGCGGACGCGGTGCCGTCCGCCCCACCCAACTACCCCGGGGCCTCGGCACTCGCCAAGCGTCGGGAGTCGCCCGAGGTCCGGGCCGCCGGAAGCGAGGCGGTCGACGGGGTGGACCGCCGATCGGATCTGGTCGTGGAACGTCACCACGGGGTCTCGCCCTTCACCGGAACAGAGCTCGATTCCGTGCTGCGCCGGCTGGGCGCCCGCACCGTGGTGGCCTGCGGCGTGTCGTTGAACGTGGGGATCGTCGGCCTAACCGTCGAAGCCGTGAGCCTCGGCTACCGGGTCGTCGTCGCGACCGATGCCGTGGTGGGTGTCCCGGTGGAGTATGGCCAAGCGGTCCTGAACAACACCCTGCCGTTCCTGGCCACCCGCCTCACCGTGGCGGAGCTGTGCGCGATCTGGGCGACGCTCCGATAGGGGAGCTCGGCCCGCGGTCCTCCGATCAGGACGAAGATCACGCTCGACAGCGACTCAGCCGATGCCGGCGTCGACCACGAGCCGGGCGGCCGAGGCGGTCGCCTCGAGCCAGTCTGCTCGCCTGCGGCCCTTCGTGAGCATCGCGATCGGCACGATGACGGCGTCGTAGCCCGCGTCGGCCAACCTGTGCAACACGGCAGGTTGCCGGACGGGCCCGACCACCGCGGTGGCGAATGCCGTGCCCGGCGCCGGGGTGGTTCGGCGGAGGTCGAGCACCGTGTGAAGGTCGGCGATCGCCTGGTCGACGTCGTGGTATGCGCAGATCCAGCCATCCTGGGACACGGCGCGTCTCATGGCCGCAGGCGAGTTGCCGCCGATCCAGATCGGGATGGGGACAGCGGGGGCCGGCACCATCTGCACCGGCCCGAAGCGGTAGTACGGACCGGAATGCTCGACCATCCCGCCCGTCCAGAGCCGGCGCAGCACCACGGTGAGCTCGTCGAGCCGGCGGCCGCGGCTCGCGAAGTCCTCGCCCACCGCCTCGAACTCCTCCCTCATCCACCCCGCCCCGAGCCCGCAGACGACGCGGTCGTGGGAGAGAGCAGCGGCAGTCGACACGGCCTTCGCCAGAACGATGGGTTGGCGCAAGGGCCCGACGAAGACGCCCGTGCCGAGCCGGAGGCGGGTGGTCGCTCCGGCCATGGCCCCGATGGCGACCCACGAGTCGGGCCACGGCGTTGACGGCTCCCACACCACGGTTCCGTCGTCGCTGTAGGGATACGAGGAATCGACGCGCGCCGGCAACACCAGGTGGTCGGGCATCGAGACCCCGGCGATGCCGGCCGCCTCGCAGGCCTGGGCGACGTCCACCAGATCGGGCGCGTCGACGAAGCTCAGGCCCAACCACAGTTCCATCGTCACCTCGGTGGCTCCGCCGCCCGGGTCGGGGTCGGCGCGCCTGCGAAGGTAGCAGCCGTCGATGCGGGTCCGAAAGGACGCGCCGTCCCCGTTCCGGAGCAAAGGCGCGGAGGGTCGGGTCGGCTAGCCTCGCCGCCGTGGCGTCGGGGGAGGTCCCAGGACAGAGGATCCGCGCCGACCAGCGCTTCGCCAGCATCGCGGGGCTGGTCCGAAGCCAGGGCGACGCCTTCGACTCGGTCGGCGCGATCGACGACGGCGAGTGGCACCTGACCTACTCGCAGCTGGCGGCGGCGATGGAACGGACCGCCCGGGCGCTCATCGCAGCCGGGGTGGGGCCGGGGGACAGGGTCGGCCTGTGGGCACCGAACTCCGCGGCCTGGGTGGTCGCCGCGGTCGGTGTGCACGCCTGCGGAGCCGTTCTCGTCCCGGTCAACACCCGCTTCAAGGGTCCCGAGGCGGCCTACGTGCTCCGCCGGAGCGGTTGCACGGCGCTCTTCGTGTCGGGTGAGTTCCTGGGCGTCGACTACCTGTCGATGCTGCAGGAGGCGGATCCCGAGCTGGCCGGCCAGCTGGCAAAGGTCGTGCTGGCGGGGTCCGGACGACCCGGCGCCGAAGGCCCGGATCCGGCCCCGCCCGGGGCACTGGGCTGGGAGAGCTTCCTCCGAAGGGGGTCCGAAGTCACAGGAGCCGGGTACGCCGATCGACTGGCCGCCGTCGGTCCGGACGATCCGGCCGACGTGATCTTCACGTCGGGGACCACCGGCCATCCGAAGGGTGTCGTGCTGACGCACGGTCAGAGCCTGAGGGCGTACGAGGCGTTCAACGTCGGGTTCGGGCTCCGGTACGGCGACCGGTACCTGATCACCAACCCGTTCTTCCACTGCTTCGGGTACAAGGCCGGCTGGATGCTCTGCCTGCTTGTGGGCGCCACCGCGTTGCCGCACGCGGTCTTCGACGCCGAGGCGGTCCTCAACCGGGTGGAGCGGGACCGGATCACCGTCGTCGCCGGGCCTCCCACCATGTTCACCTCCATCCTCGAAGTGCCGGACCGTTCCCGCCACGACCTCTCCTCGCTGCGGTACGCCTTCACCGCGGCGTCGTCGATCCCCGTGGCGCTCGTCCGGCGGATGCAGGCGGAACTGGCCGTGGAGGTCGGCACCGGGTACGGGCTCACGGAATCGACCGCCGTCGCCTCGGTGACGCGTCCCGGTGACGACGCCGAGACCGTCGCCTCCACCGTGGGCTCCGCCGTGCCCGGTGTGGAGCTGCGAATCGTCGACGGCGACCATGTCGAGCTGCCGGCGGGTGAACCGGGAGAGGTGGCGATCCGCGGGTTCAACGTGACGCCCGGCTACTGGGACGACCCCGAGGCGACCGCGACGGTGATCGACGGTGACGGATGGCTGTACACGGGCGACATCGGGATCCTGAACGACCTCGGGCACCTGCGGATCACCGACCGGAAGAAGGACCTCTTCATCGTCGGGGGCTTCAACGTGTCGCCGGCGGAGGTGGAGGGCCTCCTCCTGGCCGACGAGCGCCTGGCCCAGGTGGCGGTCATCGGCATCCCCGACGAGCGTCTCGGCGAGGTGGCGGCGGCCTTCGTCGTGCCCCGCAACGGGATGCAGGTCGGTGTCGCCGACATCGTGGCCTCGGCCCGCGCCCGCATGGCCAATTACAAGGTTCCCCGTCACGTCGAGATCCTCGACGCCCTGCCGGTCAACGCCAGCGGGAAGGTCCTGAAGGCGGAGCTGAGCCGTCGCGCCGCCGGGAGGACGCAGGCGTGACCGATCACCGGGACCGGGTCGCGCTGGTGACCGGCGCTTCGAGCGGTATCGGGCTCCTGACGGCGGTGACCCTCGCCCGTCGTCCGTTCACCGTGATCGCCACGATGCGAGACCTCGGCAGGTCCGAGGCCCTCGTCCGGGCAGCCGAGCAAGCCGGCGTAGAGGTGGAGCTGGCGGCTCTCGACGTCACGTCGGACGATTCGGTCGCGCGATGCACGACCGGGATCCTGCAACGCCACGGGAGGATCGACGTGGTGGTCAACAACGCCGGCATCTCGCAGACCGGGACGCTCGAGGAGCTCTCGATAGCCGACATGCAGCGCGTCCTCGACGTCAACTGCCTCGGGGTCGCCCGGGTCACCAAGGCCGTCCTGCCGGCCATGCGGGCCGCCGGCCGCGGCCACCTGATCGCGGTGTCGAGCATCGCCGGCGTCTTCGGGCAGCCGTTCAACGAGGCGTACTGCGCGGCGAAGTTCGCTCTTGAGGGGATGTACGAAGCGCTGGCGCCGGTCGCCGCCGCCTTCGGCATCTCGGTGTCGCTCGTCGAGGCGGGGATGGTGGCCACCGGCTTTTACGAACGCTCCGGGGCCGGCCTGCCCGTCCCGGGGCCCTACGCCGAGTTGCGGGAGCGGTTCGCCCGGACGGCCGACGCCGCCTCGCAGCAAGGGCAGGCCGCCGACGAGGTGGCAGAGACCATCGCGGAGGTGGCGACCGAGCAGGATCCGAGGCTCCGCTATCAGACCTCACCGGAGGTCAGCCGGCTCCTGGCCCGGAAACTGGCCGACCTCGACGGCGAGGCGACGCAACGGCTCACGCGACGCTGGCTGGCCTGAGCATTCCGGTGAGACCCCCAGCCGCCTCCACCGCCGGCGAGCACCACCCCGGGTCGGACGATGTGCCATCGTCTTCGAATGGTTGACGGCAGGGTCGCTGACGGCAGGGTCCTCGACGGCAGGGTCCTCGACGGCAGGGTCGCGGTGGTCACGGGAGCGAGCCGGGGCATCGGCAAGCAGGTGAGCCTGGCGCTCGCCCGCCGGGGCGCCAAGCTGGTGCTGACCGCGCGGACGGTCGAGCCCCGGGAGCGGACGCCGGGCACGATCGAGGAGACAGCCGAAGCGGTGAGGCGGCTCGGTCCCGAGCCGGTCGTCGTGCAGGCCGACCTCGGCGCTCAGGACGGCATCGACAGGCTGGTGCGGACGGCGCTCGACCGCATGGGGGGCGTCGACATCCTCGTCAACAACGCCGGCTTCACCATCGGGAGGGCGATCTACACCCATGTGCCCGACCTGCCGCGCGAGCAGTGGGAGAAGGTCATGGCCCTCAACGTGACCGCCCCCCTGATGCTCATACAGGGGTTCTGGGAGTCGATGCGGCAGCGGGGAGGCGGCCGCATCGTGAACGTCACGTCGGGCGCGGCGCAGCCTCAGGAGCTCGAGCCGCCGGAGGACACCGGCACCGGGTTCCCCGCCATCGGCCCCGCCTACGGCGCGACCAAGGCGGCGCTCAACCGCATGGCCAACTCCGTCGCCACCGACGGGTACGCGCATGGTATCGCCGTCATCAACATCGAGCCCGGACTGGTGATGACCGAGACCATGGAGCTGACCCAGCGTCAGGCAGGTACCGTCAACCCGGACGCGCTGGCACCGACCGTCCCCGCCGCCGCCGTCGAGTACCTCTGCACGTGCGACGACCCGATGCGCTACAGCGGTCAGGTCCTCGTCTCCACCGATCTGGTGGCCGAGCTCGGCCTCCTGTAGGACCGGCTCGACGCCCGAGCAGGGGCCCGAGCAGGGACTCCGCCCGCCAAACTCTTCGCAGGGATGAGGTGGTACGGTACGGAAAACGAGGGCTACTCGGGGAGTGCTATGGCCGAAACGACGTCGGAGACGGAGCCGGGGGCGGGGGCAGCTGCCAACGCCTACGGCGACCTGGGGATGCAGGCCATGCTCGACATGGCGGCGCCGCAGCCCAACTACAAGAAGCTCATCGAGGAGGGCGGGTACGTCTCCCCGATGGAAGGGGTGGGCCTGAGCTTCAAGCGGGCCAACACCGAGTTCGTGCTGCGCAACCACCAGCTCTTCTCGTCCGTGGTTGAGATGAACCTCGGCAACGTCCGGCCCCTGATCCCCCTGAACGTCGACCCGCCGAACCACTCCAAGTACCGCAAGCTGCTCGACCCGCTGTTCGCGCCCAGGCGCATGGACGAGCAGGAGGAGGACATCACCCGGCGGGTCAACGGCTTCATCGACGCCTTCATCGACCGGGGGGAGTGCAACTTCACCGAGGAGTTCGCCGAGCTGTTCCCGTCCTCGGTGTTCCTCGGGCTCCTGGGCCTGCCGGAGGACGAGCTGCGGATGTTCCTCCGGCTCCGCGACGGGATCCTGCACCCCGAGAAGATCGATCCGGCGGCCCTGACCGACGTCAACGCCCGCGCGGCGGTGATGCAGGCCACCGGCCAGGAGATCTACCAGTACTTCGGCGGCCTCGTCGCCAAGCGCCGGACCGAGCCGGCCGACGACATCATCACCCGGTTCCTCGATGCCGAGGTCGGAGGGGAGAAGCTCTCGACCGAGGACATCCTCGACATCGCCTTCCTCTTCCTGATCGCCGGTCTCGACACGGTGAGCGACTCCCTCACCTGCTTTTACGCCTTTCTGGCCACCCATCCGGACCACCGGCGCCAGATCGTCGAGAACCCCAAGGTGATCCCCTCGGCCGTGGAGGAGCTCCTCCGCTGGGAGAGCCCGGTGCCCGGTGGCGTCCCCCGGGTGGCCACCCAGGACGTCGATCTGCCCACGGGCCAGAAGGTCCCCACGGGCACCGCCGTCATCGTGAGCTACGGGGCGGCCAACGTCGACCCGAGCGGCTTCGACGACCCGTTCGACGTCCGCTTCGACCGGAGCGTGAACCCCCACATCGCGTTCGGGGCTGGCGTGCACCGTTGCCTCGGGTCCCACCTGGCCCGCAGGGAGCTCCGGATCACGCTGCGCGAATGGCACCGACGCATCCCCGACTACCGCATCAAGCCCGGACACGAGCAGCTCGAGTACCCTCCGGGCCTGCGCCACGTGAAGGACCTGATCCTCACCTGGTCCTGAGGGCTCCTCGCCCACGAGTGGGCGTTCACGCGGTCCTGGTCGGTGCCGAGCCTGGTCAGGGACGGAACGGTAGGGTTCGGGCGTGAGCGCCATGGACGATCCGTTCGACCTCGAGCTGACCGCGGCATCACTGCGAGCTGACGGCTCGGACGTACGCGTCCTGGTGAAGGTCCTGGTCGACCAGCTGTCCGACGCCCTCGGACCGCGCCTGCAGGTCCGACGGGCCGGGGGTCGCCTCCGCAGGTCCGAGGAGATCCGTTCCATCAGGATCACCATGGGCGACGACCAGTTCGACGCCGAAGTCGACGGGTCCGCCCTCCGCTGCACGATCGGCCACTCGTCGGGAGGCATCCGCATCCGCAGCGAGAAGACCGACATGGGTACGTGGCTGGGCCGCCTGCTCGCCAGCCTGAAGATCGAAGCCGCCCACAGCCAGGCCGTCCGCCTGGCTCTCGAGAGCATGGTCATAGGAGGCGATGGATGAGCGACACCCCGCACGATCTCCCCGAGGGGGCGAGCCGACGGCTCGAAGAGCTCGAGCACGGCCTCTTCACCTCGGACCTCTCGGTCAACGAGTTCCTGCTGATCAAAGAGGTCGGGTTCCACCCCCTCGGGTTCGTGATGGGCTCGTCCATCTACCACACCGGCATTCAGACCCGCCGGTGGGGGCAGAGCCAGGAACTGACCAAGCTCACCGAGGCCATGTACAACGCCCGTGAGCTGGCCATGACCCGCATGGAGGAGGAGGCCGCCGAGCTCGGGGCCGACGGCGTCGTCGGCGTGCGGCTCGACGTCAACTACTACGAATGGGGCAAGGACGCGGCCGAGTTCATCGCCGTCGGCACCGCCGTGAAAGCGGAGAGCGGGGTCTCCCACCGCAACAAGCTCGGCAAGCCCTTCACCTCCGACCTCTCGGGTCAGGACTTCTGGACCCTGATGCAGACCGGCCACATCCCCCAGGGCCTGGTCATGGGCACCTGCGTCTACCACATCGCCCATCGCGGGCTCGGGCAGACGCTGGGCTCCGCCGGCCAGAACGTGGAGCTCCCCAACTTCACCCAGGCCCTGTACGAGGCCCGCGAGCTGGCGATGACCCGGATGCAGGACGAGGCCAACGAGCTGGGGGCCTCCGGCATCGTCGGCGTCCGGCTCGAGGAGAAGTCCCACCAGTGGGGCAGCCACACCATCGAGTTCCTCTCCCTCGGGACGGCCGTGGTCAAGACCTCCGACGAGGTGACGCTGCCCAGGCCCACGACCATCATCTCCCTCGACAACTGATGGGCGACGACCCGGCCGATCTCCCCGAGGCCGATCTCCCCGAGGCCGCCGTTCGGCGGTTCGCCGGCGGGGCCTTCACGTCCGGCCTCACCGTGCCGGACTTCGCCGCGTGCCTCCAGATGGGGCTCGAGCCGGTGGGTTACGTGCAGGGATTCTGCGTCATGCAGTGGCAGTGGTACGGCACGGCCAGCCGCTACGGCAACTGGGGGCCCGCCGCCAACCGTTCCGGGGGCTACTCGGAGAACTGGCAGTGTCCCCACGGGATGGTCTCGGCCGAGCACCGGGCCTGGGGACAGAACTACGAGCAGACCTGGGTCGAGAACGCCTGGAGCCAGGGGTTCTCCGCCGCCTACGAGCGGATGGTGGAGGAAGCGGCCTCGGCCGGGGCCCACGGCGTCGTCGGTCTGGTCGACGCCACCGAACCGCTGAGCGAGATGGGGGTCCTCGAGTTCCGGGTGCAGGGCACCGCGGTGCGGGTGACCGACGGCCCCGCACCGGCCGGCGGCCGGCCGTGGACCACCTACCTGGCCGGGCAACGCCTGGCCAAGCTGGTGGAGGCCGGGTACGCACCGGTGTCGATCGCCGCCTCCGTGGCGTCGGTCCGGGTGTGGGCCAACTGCATCACCGAGTACCTGACCGAAGGGACCAGCTCCGCCTGGGGGAACCAGGCGGTCGGTGCCGAGATCGAGCAGACGGTGAAGGCCCACATGGTGGTGCGCCGTCTGGCCCGTCAACGGGTGCGGGCCCAGTTGGGCACCGACTCCCTTCACGGCGCGGCCATGACCACCACCGAGCGGGAGCTCGGGCAGGGGGACGCCGAGCTGCAGTGCATCCTCCGGGGCAACCGGGTGCGCCGGTACAAGCAGGCCCCGCCGGTGCCGACCCCCCGGCCCACGGTGCGACTGCTGTGATCGACCCGGGCCATCCGGGTGGCGATCCGACCGGCAACGGAGCCTTCGACATGAAGGCGGAGATGCTCGGTGCCGCAAGGTCCCTCGGCCGACCGGCAACCGGCGACGCCTCGCCGATGACCTCGGACCTCACGATCGACGAGGAGCTCATCCTCCACTCCATCGGGTGGGAGCCGGTCGAGCTGGTGTACGGCGTGTCGATCCACTCCGTCCCGATGGGCGTCTGGACCTGGGGACAGGGCGAGATCACCTCTGCCTCCGACGCCTATGCCCAATCGTTCGCCAAGGCTTCCCGACGCATCCACAGCCAGTGCGCCAAGGCGGGTGGGCACGGCGTCGTCGGCGTGCATGTCGAACCGGCCGTGCACCGGCACCACGTCGACATCTCCCTGGTCGGCACCGCCGTCCGCCCGGTCGGATCGAAGCCTCTGCCGGCAGACTCGGTGTTCGTCTCGGACCTCTCCGGCCGTGACTTCACCCTGTTGCGGCAATCGGGGTGGGCACCACTGGGCCTGGCCGTCGGAGCCAGCTTCGTGTACGCCCCGCGCCGCTCGGTGGGTACGGCGATGAAGCAGAAGGGCCAGAACGTCGAGCTCGCCAACTTCACCGAGGCCATGTACGCGGCCCGCGAGTCCGCGATGGAGCGGATGCAGCGCTCCGCGCTGGCCATGCAGGGGACGGGGGTGGTGGAGGTGAAGGTCACCGAGGGCCCGATGGACTTCGCCCACCACGCCGTCGGGTTCACCGCGTACGGCACGGTCGTCCGCCTGCTGGCCGGCGAGCACCGCAACCTCGGGGCCACGATGATCCTCCCGCTCGACGACCAGGTGCGGAGCTTCGACGCCACCTCCCTGCGGGGGAGGTGACCCGCGCCGGCCAGGCGGGTGATCGGCGCTCACGACAGGACGGCTACTCCGGCGCCTCGCCGAGAGCCAGGGCGGCAGCACCGGCTGCGATCGCCTCGTAAAGCGGGCGGAGCCCGGCAAGGATCCGTACCCCGTCGGCGGCGAGCGGCGACGGGTCCAGCTGGCGGAGGACCAAGTCGGCAGCGACGGCCCGGCGCGGTCGGATCTCGATGGCGGCCAGGTCGGCGTCGCCTCCCCACGGCGCCATCGGGTCGGCCGGTGTCCGAGCGGCGATGCGTCCGGGATCGGCGACCGGCCAACCGAACGAACCGGTGCCGGGGGGCTCGGCCACCACGCCCGGATCGGGACCGATGGCCGCCCCGCGCCGGCGCGCCCGCAGGTCGGTGAGCAGCTCCTCCTTGCCCCGGCCACGCCAGGCGAAGATGAGGAACGGATCGTCGTCGAAGGCCTCTGCCAGCAGATAGAAGACCGCGGCGATGTGCTTGCAGGGGTTCTCCCAGTCCGGGCATGAGCACGCCGAGTCGAGCTCCCCCGCCGACGCCGGGAAAAGGGACGTCGACGTGTCGACGAACACCTCTTCGATCTCCTCGGGCATCTCGCCGGCCAGGAGCCTGGCCGAGAAGACCGCTCTCGCGGCCATGGCGACCACGATCGCGTCCCACTCGGACGCAGTGAGCACCCCGGTCTCGATGAACACCCGGTACGGCCTGGCCCGAGACCCCTGCACCGAGGCTTTCACCTGCCCGGCGGTGATCTCCATGGTGAGCACCTGGCCGGTTCGCGCATACCGCTTGCCGCGCTGGAGACGGCTGCCGATGCCGAAGGTCTCGAGCGCGGCGATGAAGCGTTGTGACCACCAGGTGTCACCGATCCGACCGCGCCGGCTGCGTGCCTGCAGGCCCCCCTCCACGGCGATCGGCGCGGAGGGGGGTGGCCACCAGCCGTCGGCCGGTCGGCCGGATCGGCCGGCGGGGCGGCGGGATGCCGGGCGGCGGGGCGACATCAGTCCTCCCCCACCGCGTCGGCCGACAGCGCGACGACCTCGCGGAGCTGCTCAGTCGACATCTCGGTGATCCATCCCTCGCCGGTACCCACGATCCGGTCCGCCAGGGCACGCTTCGCCTCGATCATGGCGTCCACCCGTTCCTCGAGGGTCCCCCCGCACACGAATTTCCGAACCTGCACGTTGTTCTTCTGACCGATCCTGAAGGCCCGATCCGTCGCCTGGTCCTCCACAGCCGGGTTCCACCACCGGTCGAAGTGGACCACCTGTGTCGCCGCCGTCAGGTTCAGGCCGGTGCCACCTGCCTTCAGCGACAGCAGGAACACCACGGGGCCGTCGGCGGCCTGGAACGTCTCGACCATCGCGTCCCGCGCCCTCTTCGACACCCCACCGTGGAGCCACAAGACGTCGCAGCCCAGCTGCTGGTGCAGGTGCCGCTCGAGCATGTCCCCCATCGCGGTGAACTGGGTGAAGACGAGGGAACGGTCACCTTCGGCCACCGCCTCCCCGAGCACTTCGACGAGGCGTGACAACTTGCCCGACCGACCAGCGAGCGACGAGCCGTCGGCCAGAAAGTGCGCCGGGTGGTTGCACACCTGCTTGAGCTTCATCATGGTGGCGAGGACCAGCCCACGGCGTTCGATCCCCTCGGCCTCGTCGATCCTGGCCAGCATGTCATCGACGACAGCCTGGTAGAGGGTGGCCTGCTCGCGGGTCAGGTTGCAGAACTCCTTCATCTCGAGCTTGTCGGGAAGGTCGGCGATGATCGACCGGTCGGTCTTGAGGCGGCGCAAGACGAACGGGGCCGTGATCCGGCGGAGGAGGGCGGCGGCCTCGTCGTCGCCATCGCGCTCGATCGGGATCGCGAACCGCTCGCGGAAGGCCTTCTCCGAGCCCAGCATGCCCGGGTTGAGGAACTGCATGATCGACCAGAGCTCGGCCAGACGGTTCTCCACCGGTGTGCCGGTCATGGCGATCCGTCGCTCGGCAGGGATCGCTCGGACGCTCTGGGTGGTGCGAGCCGCACTGTTCTTGATCTGCTGCGCCTCATCGAGAACCATCCGTCGCCACGGCACCGTCGCCAGCAGCTGCTGGTCGCGGGCGGCCAGCCCGTAGGTGGACAGCACCAGATCCGCCGTGCCGGCGTGGCGGGTGAAGGCCCCGCCATCGAGCCGATCCGGTCCGTGATGGACGTACACCGACAGCTTCGGAGCGAAGCGGGCGGCCTCGCGTTGCCAGTTGCCGACCAGCGACATCGGGCACAGGACGAGTGTCGGGCCCAGTTTCGGTCCGGCGGCTCGCCGTTCTGTCTTGGTGCGGGCCGGGCGGCGCACCGGTGCTTCGGCGGCACCGGCGCGCTCGTGGACCAGCAGGGCCAGGAGCTGGGCCGTCTTCCCGAGCCCCATGTCGTCGGCGAGGCAGGCCCCGAGGCCGAGGTCGCCGAGGAATGCGAGCCACCCGAGCCCGCGCTCCTGGTAGGGGCGCAACTCACCGCCGAAGCCGTCCGGGGTCGAGGTGGCCTGCAGCCGTCGGTCGTCGGCACCGTCGAGCAGGTCCCCGAGCCACCCGTCCGCCTCCACCTCGGCCACAGGCAGACCACCCGCCGCCCGTTCGAGCCCGAGGGCGGTACGCATCACCTCGGCGGCCGACAGGCGGTCGGCGGTGGCACCCCTCTTCCCCACTGCGGTGATGGCAGCCGCGACATCCTCCTGGTGCAGCTCCACCCACTGCCCGCGCACCCGGACGAGCGGCTGCTTGAGGCGCGCCAGCTGGCGTAGCTCGGCAAGACCGAGCTTGTCGCCCCCGAGCACCGCCTCCCATCGGATGTCACAGAGTCCGTCGAGCCCGATCGTGCCCGTCGACGCCGCGATCTTCGAACCGGTCCGAGCCTTCAGACGAAGGGCCAGGCGTGCGCCCCCCGATCGCCACCAGGCTGGAACCAGTACCCCGAAGCCGGCCTCTTCGAGGATGGGCGCACCGTCTCGGAGGAATGCAAGGATGCCGGCGGCGTCGGCCACCTGATCGCAGGGTGTCGCAGAGGCGAGTGCCGGGCCGAGGGAGGGGACGAGCCGGGCAGCGCGGCCGAGGCCCCGGAGAAGTTGCTCGTCAGGGTGCCTCACGTGGCGCTCGAGGGCGGTGAGCTCGGGACCGTCGGCCCACACGGCGCCGGCGGAGACGAGCAGGCTGGGGTCGTCCACCGCCTGCAGGGCGAACTCGATCCGCCATTCGTCGTCGGGAGCGGGCCGGCCCTTGGGTCGCTGCCGCTGCCGGGGATCACCGCCCACTTCGGCGGAGAGGTCTTCCGTGTCGTCCGCAGGTGGGACGACCCGGAAACAGGTTCGTACCGGTTCGGCGGACGTCTGCTCCGTGGCCTCCCATGCACGGAGCTGCCCGGCGAGCAGGACGAGCTCGTCGCCATCGGCCTCGACGATCCCCTCCGGGGAGACGAGGGCGGCCAGCCACGCGTCGACGGCACCCGCTGTTCCCGGTCGGCGCCGGCGGACAGCAGGCGGCCGATCGGCCGCGAATTGCCGGGCCAGTGCATCGGTGAGGGACCACATGAAGGAACGAAGGACCGCGTCGGGTGTCTCCGGATCCGGGTCGGCCCGGGCGCGGTCCCGGCTCACGTCGGAGGCGGCGACGGCCATGAACGATGCGGGAAGGGACCACAGCAGCGCCTCGATCCGGCCACGGTCGTGCCCGCCGATGAGCGGGCGCCAGCGAGCCCGCCAACCGTCGGTGGAGGGCTCGAGGGAGGGAAACACACGGCCTCGCGTGATCAGCTCCAAGACCATCTCCGCAGCCAACGCCGCGAACCTGATATCGGCAGCGAGGGCGATGCCGGGAGTGTCGATGATCGAAGAGCCCGGCACCTCCCTGCCGCCCGGCGGCGCCAACGCCGAGAGGGCGTGCCACACATCCGACCACTCGAGCACCAACCCCGGGACGGCCCACGAGGCGGGAGACCGTGAGGAGGTCGAGGGATCGGACGGCAGCCCGGCGGCAGGGGGCTCGTCCCCGAGCCACGGGGAGCCGGCAGGTCCCCCGCCGGCGTCGGGCAGCCGGAGCACGAGCTCCACCCCGGTCTCCTTCAGCAGATCTCCCGTCCCGGGCTCTCCGAGCTCGGTGACAGCGAGGCGGATCCCGTCGGGATCGAGGGCGAAGGGGTGCGCCCTCGGGCTCGGGCGCCGGGGCGGGCGACCCCGGCGGGGCGGAGCTGCCCGGGCTCGGCCGCCGTCCTCCGCCCACAGGAAGAGACCATCGGCAGCGCTCGGGTACGCAGCATGGAGGACGATCACCGTGCCATACTGCCCCGTCCGTGTGACGGTTCCGAGCGGCAGGGGCGGGCGGGGGCTGCAGCGGCAGTGCCGGAGTGGCCGGTGGCCTCCTATCATCCCGGGTGTGCAGACGCGGACGGTCGTGATCGGGGCGGCGGAGACCGACCGGCTCGGCGTCATCACCGACGTCTCCCCCGTGCAGCTCCACGCCGAGGCCGTCCGCAACGCCATCGACGACGCCGGCATCACCCGTGACAACATCGACGGCGTCGCCTGCGTCGGCGAGGGCCCGGCCGGCCTGGCCGACTACCTCGGGATCACCCCCACCTGGCTCGACGGCACGTTCGTCGGCGGGTGCTCGTTCCTCGTCCATCTCCACCACGCCACCGCGGCCATCGCCACCGGCACGGCCAAGGTGATCGTGATCAGCCATGCCGTCTCGCGGGGCGGCCCGGCGAGCAGTCCCGGCGCCCTCGACCTCGCCAACCTGCAGCAGCAGTTCGAGCAGGTGTACGGGGTGGGGCCGCCGGCGACGAAGTTCCCGCTGGGCGTGCTCCGCTACATGAAGGCCTACGGCCTGACCCACGAGCAGCTGGCCTCGGTGGCCGTCGCCCAGCGGCGGTGGTCGTCGCAGGTTCCGAGGGCGATGATGCGCGAGCTCATCACCGTCGACGACGTGCTGGCCTCGCCCATGATCTGCTATCCGATGCACCGGCTCGAGTGCTGCCTCTCCACCAACGGAGGCGGCGCGGTCATCGTCACGAGCGAGGAGCACGCCCGCACCCTGCCGCTCCGCAAGCCCCTGGTGCACGTGCTCGGAGCGGCCGAGTCGTCCGAGTCCCCGCTGGCATCGCAGATGGCGGACCTGACGAGCGCACGGGCCTACCGGACGGCGGGCAGGATCGCCTTTGGGCAGGCCGGCATCACCCACGCCGACGTCGACCACCTCATGGCCTACGACGCCTTCGCCCACCTGCCCATCTACACGCTCGAGGACCTCGGCTTCGTCGGCCGGGGCGAGGCCGGGGCGTTCATCGCCGAGGGCCACACCTCGCCGGGCGGCACGCTCCCGATGAACACCAACGGCGGGGGGCTCTCCTACACCCACACCGGCCTGTACGGCATGTTCCTCATGCAGGAGTCGATCCGGCAGGTGCGGGGCGAGGCGGCCGCCCAGGTGCCCGACGTGCGGATCAGCGTCGCCCACGGGGTGGGCAGCATGTTCACCTCGGCAGCCACGATCGTCTTCGGTTCCGCCGAGGCCGCGGCGGCCCGGCCGTGAGCGACGCCCAGAGGCGACCGAAGCCGGCACCGGTGGTCACGCCGGAGACCGAGCCCTTCTGGGATGCCGCCCAGAGGGAGGAGCTCTGCATCCAGCGGTGCGACGCCTGTGGCCGGCACTACTTCTACCCGCGCCCGTTCTGCCCCCACTGCTTCTCCGACGACGTCTCCTGGGTGCGGGTGAGCGGGCGGGCGACGCTGCACTCGTACGTGATCAACCACCGGCCCGTGCCGGGGTGGGAGGACGACGGGCCCTACGCCATCGCCCTCGTCGAGCTCGAGGAGGGACCGAGGATGGCGACGAGCATCGTGGGCATCCCCAACACGCCCGAGGACCTCGTCCTCGACATGCCCCTCCGGGTCTGCTTCGAAGAGCAGGGCGGCATGAAGATCCCGAAGTTCGAGCCAGAATCGATCTGACCCAGAGTGGATCTGATGAGGAGCCGGTGCTGATGGACGTGTTCGAAGTGCTCTACACCACCCGGGCGATGCGCCGGCTCAAGCCCGATCCGGTCCCGCCGGAGGTGATCGCCCGGATCGTCGACGCCGGCGTCCGCGCGCCGTCGCCGGGCCCGGTTGACGCCCAGGCGTGGCGGTTCGTCGCGGTCACCGACCGGGCGGTCATGGCCGAGCTCGGTGAGATGTGGCGGACGGCACGCGACGCCCTCTTGGAGCGGATGCCCGACCTGTACGCCAACGAGAGACAGGCATCCTCGTCGAGGTACCTTCACGACCACTTTGACGAGGTGCCCCTGCTGATCCTCGGCTACGGTCCCGAGGGCATGGGCGCCAACACCGTCGTACAGGCGTGCTGGAGCATGTGCCTGGCCGCCCGGGCCGAGGGCCTCGGCTCCACCTACACCACCCTCCTCGCCCAGCACGGACCCGCGGTCGACCGCATCCTCGGCGTGCCCGCCGACGCCGGGGTCCGGCTCTTCGCCTCGCTCCCGATCGGCTACCCGCTCGGCCGCTGGGGGGTGGCGCCCCGGCAGCCGGCCCACGAGGTCACGTTCGCCGATCACTGGGGCACGCCGCCACCGTGGACGGCGACGGCGCCCCCGTTCGCCAGATGACGCCGGATCGCCGGATCGCCAGCTGGCGCCGGATCATGAAGGAGGAGCAGACGTGAAGTTCATGGTGGAGTACCCACTGGGCGTGGACGACGAGGGCCAACCCTGGTCGAAGCCGTCGAGCATCGCGGCGTTCGCCAAGGCCCTGGAGGCGGCCGGCGTCGACGCCATCGCGTTCACCGACCACCCGGCGCCGTCCAAGAAATGGCTCGACCACGGCGGCCACGCCACGATCGACCCCTTCGTCGGGCTCGGCTTCTGCGCGGGGGTCACCACCGGGCTCCGGCTGATGACCGCACTGACCGTGGTCCCGTACCGGAACCCGCTGCTCATGGCCAAGTCGATGACCGCGGTGGACGTCGTTTCGGACGGCCGGGCCACCTTCGTCCTCGGCACCGGCTACCTGCGCTCGGAGTTCCTCGCCCTCGGCGTGGCGTTCGACGAGCGCAACGCCCTGTTTGACGAGGCGATCGAGGTGGCCAAGGGCCTGTGGTCGACCGACGAGCTCCACTACGAGGGGAAGCACTTCACCGCGATCGGCCAGACCCTGTCCCCCCGGCAGGTGCAGCAGCCCCACCCCCCGTTGTGGCTGGGAGGCAACGCCTCGGTCGTGCGGGACCGGGTGGCGCGGTGGGGCGACGGCTGGGCCCCGATGCTCGGCGGCGGGACGGTCACCCGGACCGCCCGGACCGTGGCGATCGAGACCGACGACGACTTCGCCGCCGCACTCGACGACCTCGGTGAGCGGCTCGAGCGCCACGGGCGCCACCTATCGGACATCGACGTGGTGGGGTCGATCGCGCCGACCCGGGTCGGGCTGTCCGACCCGCCCGCCTACGTGGACGGCCTCGGCAAGCTCTCCGCGCTCGGGGTCACCTGGACCCACGCCCCGGTCGTGCGCGGCAACCTCGCCGCCTCCCTCGACGCGATCGCCCAGTTCGGCGAGGAGGTCAGGGCCAAGCTGTAGGGGGTTGCCCGCCGGACGGTCGCTACCGCCGGTGGATCGTGAGCACCTGAAACGCGCCGGTCGACGGGGCGAGCCGACCGAGGCACTCGGTCACCGGACCCAGACAGCTCATGCCCGGTACGGGGCCGGGGAGGAACAGGACCCCGCGGACGGTGGACCGCCCGTAGGGACGGGCAAGCTCACGGAGCCGTCGCCGGGTCAGGAATCCGGCCGCCGACCACGGTGGCTCGCGCAGCTCCCGGCGGCGGGCGGCGCCCCAGGGGCTCCGGGGGTTGAGCACGCCGAGCACCACCCGTCCGCCGGGGCGGACCACCCGGCACAGCTCGGCCACCACGACCGCCGGGTCGCCCACGAACTCCAGGACGGCCACGCCGACCACCGCGTCGAAGGCCGCGTGGGGAAACGGCAGGGCCCCGACGTCGCCGCGCACGAGTGGCGCTCCGGTGCGCCTCGCGGCCACCGCCAGCATGGTCGGCGAGAGGTCGACCCCGACGGCGCCGGCGCCGCCCGCCGCCAACGACGCGAGCAGGCGACCGGTGCCGCAGCCCGCGTCGAGCACCCGGCGGCCGGCGAGGGGCCCCGTGGCGGCGAGCACGGCCCCCGTCTCGACGGCGGACGCATAACCCCCCCACGGTCGCTCGTACCAGGCGTCGTAGGCCTCACCGGACCAGGACACCGCGCCCTCCGGATGCGGGCCCCGCTCCCTACCATCCGCAGTGCGGGCAATGGTGATGGGCGTGCGGTGGGCCACCGCACGCCCAGCCGTACTCGCCCCGGCCGTACTCACCCCGGGGTCCTCGTGGTCGGCGCATCGGACCGCGCCGCTCGAGAAGCTCCTCAAGACGGGTCACCCGGTCCCGTAGGTCCTCGTTGGTCTCCTCCGACCGAGGCTCCTGCAGGCGCCGGAGCAGCTCCTGACGCTCGTCGTCGTTCAATCCGGCAACAATCTCGTCAACATCCATCGATCGACCTCGCCTTCCTCGTCCCTCACCAGCTTCCCCCCCGCCCGGCTCGCCCGCCAGGGTCGGAAGTCCCGGACGGGAGGGCCCCGCATCACCGGCGGCGGAGCACCACCCAGGAGAACGGTTGGATCGCGCCTGGGGGCGTCGCGTGCTCCTCGCGCTTGGCGTGCAGAAGTTCGAACCCGGGACCGAAGGCCCGGACGAGATCGGCGGGGTCGTAGCGACCCGTCGGCAGGCCCGAGCACTGGGTCGGCCCGTCGGCGGCAAAGGTCGCGAGCACGACCACGCCGCCGGGTGCGAGCGCCCGGGTGACCATCGCCACGTAGCGGTCGCGGTCCGCCGGGTCGACGAGGAAGTGGAAGACGGCTCGGTCGTGCCAGGCGTCACAGGTGCGGTCGGGCTGCCACGAGCGGACATCGGCGGCAACGAAGGTCACCGCTCCCGATCTGCCGCCGAGCCGGTCGCGGACCTTCATCAGCGCTGCCTCGGAGATGTCGAGGACGCTCACGTCTCCCCGACCGGCGTCGAGGAGAAGGTCGACCAGCGTGGAAGCCCCGGCGCCGACATCGATCACCGACCCTGTCGGCGAAGCCCAGTCCCCCAACAGGCGGACCGACGTGGCCGGCACGGCGTCGTCTTCGCCGGCACGTTCGCCAAGGAGGCGACCGGCAGTCGCGGCCTACGGTACCCACACGTCTTCCGCGCTCTGATCAGGTCCGGAACGAGCCTGCGGCAATCAGCCCGAGATCGCCCCCACCACCAGCAGATCGTCGACCTCGCCGCTCGAGAGGCCCCAGTCGTGCAGCGTCTGCTCGAGCTGGGACCAAGGTCTCCGCCTCGGATCACCAGGGGCGATCCGAGAGACGCTGGTCGGGATCATGGGCGGTGCGGCCGGACGGGTGCCGATGCTCACGCAGCTGTTCTCCCTGCGCCCCGGAGTCGGCTGAGTTGCGTCTCGAGCGTCATGACGATGGAGTCAGGCAGAACCTGGGTCTGCTCACGCGCTGCCGTGATCGCCGGGGTCGCACGGTCCAGGATGTCGTCGACGATGTCCGTGGCGCGAGAGCGCGAGAGCCCCCAGCGGACGGCCTCGTCGATGATGCGGTCAGCCGTCACCCGGTTCGTTCGGCGAACGTCGTCGACGTACATGGCCAGGCGGTCCTCCCTGTAGCAGAGGGTGCACAGGAGGTCGTACAGGGGAGCAAGTCTGAGGGCTCCCGATCGATCGTGCAGGATCGAGAAGTTCTTTGCGTGGGCATCGCCGTTACCGATCACGGCGATCACCGTGACGTACCGCAGCAGGGTCTCGAGCGACTTCGGTTCAGCCGCCATCTCGATGATTGCCGCGAGCCGAGCCAGGGACGGTCCGCCATCTTCTTGGTACTTGCGGTCCGGCAGCGTACCCGTTGCCTGGCAGAGGTCCTCCTGATGGACACGCTCCACCGACCCGTCCTCACCGACGATCCGGTCGTAGCGTTCGACCACGATCAACTTGCGGCCCATGACCTGCGTCGTCTCGACGTGCGCCACGGCGAGGCCGAGGTGCCGGGCGATCCGCATGCAGAAAGCCTCGTTCTCCACTGTCTCGGGATAGGCGGCGATCTCGGGTTTGAGGATGTGCGTGGACGGGGTGCCGTCGACCGGGCGGCCCCACGACCCGTCCGGCATCCGGGTGAGGAGCAGCTTCTGCTGAGCGCCGGCGAGCGAGAGGCGCACGCGTCCGGTGACGCCGAGCGGGGCGCTGCGGAGGTTGGCGACCAGGCCGGCGAGCGCCTCCTCGTCGAGCGGCTCCGCGGTCAGCGTGCTGGCCGGTGGGGGGCCGGGTTCGTCGTCGGGCAAGATGACGATGGCACCTGCGCAGTCCCGCCCGAGTGCCCACACCAAGTTGTAGGTGTCCGCAGGATCGACGCGGACCTCGCGGGCGATCGCTCTCCGCTGCTCGCCTTCGGGAAGGAGGCCGTCGAGGAACGGGCGGACGGCGCCCTGCGGGTACCGTTCCGCCCGGACGGGGAGCGAAAGGGAGAGCAGCGGCGTACCGGCCGGGTACCGCCGGAGCGCCTCCTCGGTGTAGGTCAGCCGCGGGCGCCCGCTCTCGCCGTCGATGACGGCGACCCTCGATCCGTACATCCAGACCGCGAGCTCGTCGGCCATTACCACGCTGCCCTGTCGAGCGTCATCCGAACGCCGAGCTGGCGGAGCACCCGGAGGATCCGCCTGACCTGCTCGGTCTCCTTTCCGCTCTCGAGGTTGGACAGGTAGGTGCGGTTGAGGCCGGCCAGCTCGGCCAGCTCGGCTTGGGAGAGCCCGGCCTGCTTGCGGTAGTGACGGATGGCGGCACCGAGCGACTCAGGGGTGTAGATCCGATAGGGGTCGGATGGACCTCCGGCCCCGGTGTCATGTGCGGCGTCGGGTATCTCCATTTGCGGACATCATATTACTATCCTGATTTCCGGACAGGAAATCGGTGACCTGATTTCCGGACATTTCCGGACAGATTCGGTAGGCTTCTGCAAGCTCGGGCCACTTCGGTGGCTCGTGTCCCCTGTCCCTCCGATCCTTGGGTATCGGCAGCGCCGAAGAAATTCGTATCCACCAGGGCACGCGCGTCCTCGGCCAGTTCTATCGGGGTGGCGATCGGTATCCTGTTGAGCGAGGATGAGCAGATGCGAAGGGACCTGCGAGCCGTAAGCGCCGACTTCTTCGAGACGGCGCCCTATCGATTCGTCAAGAGCGCAGTGATTCGACAGCCACCACAACAGGTCTTCGAAGCTCTTGCCGACCCGGCCGCATGGGGTGACTGGTTCCCCGGCTTCGACCATAGCGGGCACTGGATCACGGAGGCACCTCCGGGTACTGGCAGCCGCCGGATCGTTCGGGTCGCCCGGGCCACCTTTGAGGAGACGATCATTGCTTGGGAGGCGCCGAGCCGCTTCGCCTTCCGGGTCGACCGGGCGGGCATGCCTGTGGCGAGAGCGCTGGCCGAGGACTATCGGATCGCGGCGCACCCCGACGGGTCCGTTCTCGAATGGACCTTGGCCATCGATCCGCACTCTGTCCTGCGCCCGCTCATGAGTCTTTACCGCCCCGTGATGCAACGGATGTTTGAAAAGGCGGCTACCAACCTCGACGCGCACCTCAACGACTCAGCGGCCTGACAGGCCGCAACTGAAGGTTCGGGCCTGCCCGGCGGGCGGTGCTGACAGGTCCGGCTCGCGGACTTGAGCCCCTCCGCCTGAGCCTCGCACAATGGGGCAACACCATGAATACACCTGCGGGCCAAGGACCAAGAAGTGGCGGAACTCGCTGTTCTGGAGCCGAGGGATGAGCGTCTACGCTCGTCCTGTGCCTATACAGGTCAAGATCCTCAAGGTCAATCACATCAACCAGATCGTCGACGATTACGACGTCGCTCTCTCCCACCTCGAGAACCTGTTCGGCGGCCAGTTCCTGAGGGAGATCGGCGCCAATCCGGTCACCGCCGGCTGCCTGGTCGACGTCGGCGGCGAGATCATCGAGCTGCTCGCGCCGAAGATCATGGACAAGGCCGAGGGCAAGCAGCTGACGAAGTACGGGCCGCACTATCAGGGCGTCGAGATCATGGTGCCGTCCGTGCCGGAGGCGCTCGAGATCATCAAGGAGCGGGGGATCCGGACCCTGCTCGAACGGGGGGTCGACTTCTACACCATGCCCTCGGCGACACAGGGCGTGTGCCTGCAGGTGTACGACGGCGATTGGCACGCGGACTCGCCGCCAGCGCCTTACGTCAACCCCATGCGGACCGGGCAGTGGTGGGAACGGGAGCATCCCATCGGCTTTCGCGGGCTGCACCACCTCAGCTTCGCCTGCACGGACCTCGACGAGGCCGAGCGCTTCTGGTGCGAGCTGACCGGCGGCAAGGTGACCTACCGGGCCGAGCGCCCGGCCGTCGTCGCGACGGCAGTCGGGCTCGACATCGGCATCCCGGTCGAGCTCATCGCCGCAACCGGTGCAGGCGCCATCGACAGCTACATCGATCGCTACGGACCTCGAATATGGGCCACCACGTTCGCGGTGCGCGACCTGGATGCCACCGCCGCTTACTTCACGTCGCGCGGGGTCGAGCTCGTGCCCGGGGATGCGCCCGACTCGCTAATGGTGCCGCCCGAGCGCAACCTCCACGTCATCTACCAGTTCATGGAGTAGCGGGCGCGCCGGCGAGGACCTCGCTGCGCGCGTCTTGTCCCGGGCGCGAGCTCCCCCCGGTCGACCTTGCTCAGGAGCTGCCGTCGAGCCCGGCCTTCAGGGTCGCCCTCCGGGCTTGCGAGCTGGCGCTCCAAGTCCATGAAGGCGTCGACGATCTCCGCGGCTTCGAAGGCCCGATTGCGCCGACCAATCGAGACTTGGGCGAGGACGCCTCCCTCGACGAGCCGTGCAATGGCCTCGTTGGTCTGTTGGAAGCTCCGGCCGATGAGGTCACCAGCGCCGTTGACGGTGACGATCGGCGCACCGGGCAGTGCCCGGATCAGGTGGTCGGTGGCCGAGTCAGCGCGAATCCGTCCGACTCGGGTCCGCCAAGCGTCTTGAATCTCGATGACCCGCGCCTCAAAGGCGCCGGCGTCGGCCACCGAACGGCTGGCCGCAGCGGCGAACCTGCCGATCCACTGGTTCAGCCCTTCGTGGGCCGACCGGGAACCCGCCGCGCCGCGGTAGCGGGTTGCGGTGAGCCCGGCGACGTACTCGTCGGCTCGGGTGGCCAGGACGAGGGAAATCGGTGGGAGCACGCGCCCGGCGAGTCCCCGCCGGCGGAGGACGACGTGGATGAGCGCCCGGCCGGTGCGTCCGTTTCCGTCGATGAACGGGTGGATGGTCTCGAACTGGGCGTGGGCGATTGCCGCTTGGGCGACAGCGGGCAGGGAGTCTTCGTTGCAGAAGGCACAGAGATCTTCGAGGAGAGCCTGCACCTCCTCGTGGGGTGGTGACACGAAGGCGGCGGAGCACGGGTTGTACCCGCTCCCCCCGATCCAGTTCTGCTGGGTCCGGATCTGCCCCGCGTGCTCGGCGAGGCGGGTGCTGGCCAGCAGGCGCCGGTGGATCTCGAGGAGACCATCGACGGTGACGGCCTCTCGCCGGGCCAGGGTGTCCACCGCCCAGGACATGGCCTCGATGTTGCCGAGGACCTCGTCGGCCGTGACGTCCCCGGACGGGCCCCCGAGGATCCTCGCCACCTCGGCCCGCATCAGGCGCCGGGGGCCGACCTCCAACCCCTCGATCTTCGATGAGGCGACGGATTCGGTCCGCAGGAGGAGACGGGCCAGTGCCTCGGTGTCGACGAGGGTGATCGCCCCGGCATTGAGGCGGGCGATCGCCGACTCGGCGTCAGCGACATCGGCAGCGACGTCGCCGTCGAGGGTGATCCGCCGACCGACCAGGGGGTCGGGGACGTACGCTTCGTACTCGCAGGCTCGGCGGTCTTGTCGGGACAGTCCGGACCCGAGATCGGCCTCCCACCGTCGTTTGACAACCCTGGCCATAGGTCCTCCCTATTCAGGGTTACACTATAAGTCAGAATAACAGCTCACGTTCTTCAGGGTTGACTGTGCTCGATGGCCGTCATCGACGGCGAGACCGGGTCCCCACGGCCGTTGAGCCACACTGCGAGTTCCTCTGCCATCACCACACCGCCTTGCCGAGGGTCATCCCGGACTCGCCCAGGGCTTCTGTATGACACACCAGGTAGTG
>Ga0307373_10004326_pt1 | contig 24003 bp, 26 predicted proteins | sample OX2MG_FD_202534 | JGI IMG/M metagenome (GOLD analysis project Ga0307373, IMG submission 202534) | Soil microbial communities from Risofladan, Vaasa, Finland - OX-2 | ecosystem: Environmental > Terrestrial > Soil > Coastal area > Acid sulfate soil | place: Finland: Risofladan, Vaasa | collected... | reverse complement strand
TTGTCTCTGGTGCTACCTCCTCTGACTGCATAGTGATTGTGGATGGAGCAGATGCAGGTTTGCTTCCGATAGGACGTTTGAATATGTGAAAAACAAGTTCGTCTACATCGGATTTTCCATTTTTTTCCGCAGTTACAACAACTGCGTATGTACCAATTTCAAAATTATCAGGAGGTAGAAAAGAGTCTGAGAAATATCCAAACTTATTAGTCATACCTTCAAATGATTTCACCACACCCCCATTCTGATTAATTATATCGGCGGTGATGCGTGCGTCTTTCACTTCTCCCCCACGTTGATCAAAATTATCATGAGGGTTATCTTTTGAATAGTAAACTTTTGATGTAAAGCTGTATGGATATTGTAGATAAAACCGCTCGTAGTGTTTTGTTATCAGGGTTATGGCATTAGCTTTTTTTGGTATTGGTACAAGTTTTTTTATTTCAATATTCTGATTAATTACATTATGTGGCATTTCTTTTGCAATTTTTTCGCTAGTTAAAAGCTGAACATTTTCTATTTCCACTACATTGATGAACCCGGTGCGTTGATTATCATATTTTATGTTGCCTGCTAATCTATAGATTGCACCATTTTGTGTATTGTTAATTTGTTTTCCAAGCAGTGTAACTGATATCATGGTTCCATTAGCACCTACAGCGCTTCCTGAAAGCATCATCAAGTTATCACTTTTCATAATGACGCCCTTCCAATTTTCAGATGCCACAAAATATTTGTCATTATAAACTATCAAGCCTTCCACTAGAGATATTGGAACTTTGTCCGAGTTGTCTGATCCCGTCTGTATCTGCAGATCTAATGTATAGATAGTATTTTTGATGTCATATCCTTTTTCATATATAATATAGTTGACATTAGGATGAAGTTCAGCATTTGCAAAATGAACTTGACTGCACAAAACAATAAAAGTAATCACTACAAGTGGGATTGTAACAAGTTTTCTATTGGTAAGCATAGTTAGACAGATGTACCTTGGTTTATGATCGTAATTATGTTTCCCGGTATTATTGGAAGAAATCATTCAAAGGTATCTAATGGACATAAGATTCATGATTTGGACTCTCACAAGTCTGAACTCATATGAGTATATTGATAATCAGTAAAAATGATTTACCCACAAATTATGCGTGAGGCATACCAGACATTGTAATACGTGGAACAACTGCAGTATGTCTTCAGAGTCCGCCAATGATTATTGTAAGAAGAACTCTTTCAAAGGCAAAACACCAGTACTATACATTCCTGACAGAAAGCGGAATTCACAAACTTGTTGCATATCTTAACGAAGACTTGCAAGAGGCGAGCAACTAGGACCCGAGTCTCCAATAATAGCACCAAACACTAGCTACAACATCAATCGAGTAAACAATGCTGGAAAAAAAATTCCTGCCAACTCGAAAGATAAGCGAGGACGTCCGGAGACATTCAGACCTAGATTTGCGTGGAGACCATATGTACTGAGAGCATACTTTGACACACAGCTCCTGATAGCAGAATCAGGATGGAGGATAGTTCATGACTTTCGTGTCTTCTTTATGAGACATAAGGGAACATGGAGGCCAAGTATGCAACCAAAATGGAATGCTGCCTGTTGCACTTGTCGAAGAGATGCGACAAGCATTCAGATGAAGTGAAGAGTTGCTTGATCTGGAACTACAGCCAAGTGATACAAAACAAAAATCAACAAACCAAGAAAAACAATCAACTGGTTTGATTCAGCAACTAACACAGGTGGTTGTTGCAAGACCAAGCAGAAAGTCTAATCACTCAAGGTTGGAGATTTGTTGCGACTTTGCCAAAAGACAAGGCAGTAGTGAAGAAAAACGGTTCGGAATGGAAACTGTTTGAATTATGATTAGGGATGGACTGGAGGGTGTTTGAACACTCTGAGGGTGCTACATCTCGCTTTCCGCGCCGTAAAATAATCAGGTGAGTAGGGTGGAAAACCTGAGAACCTTTCCTCAATTTTTTATTAGTTATCAATTATGGCATCAATCATCGATGAAGCCTCATGTAAATTTGTGTTGATAAGGTTCACATTTCTAAGATCTGCTTTATCAAGAATAGTTTTTTTAAATGAAATGTTTTCTAAATGTGATTTTTTCATATTTATATCACTAAGATTTGATTTGTTAAAATTCACATTTTTTAATTTGGAAGAATTCAAATTCGTTCCAATCATACTCGCATGTACGAATTCAGTTTTTTCTATAGTAGAATGAGATAGATTAGATCCATCCAGAATTGCGTTACTGAGGTCTGCATCATTAAGTATAACTCCTATCAAATTAGCATTGATCAATTTAGCTCTTCTGAGTTTCACGCCAGTCAGATTTGCCCCTCTTAAATCTACATCGCTAAGATCTGCGTCATTCAAATTTGAATAACTTAGATCCGCATTATTGAGAACAGCTCCATTAAGATGAGCAAACTGAAGTTTCGAATTTCTAAGAATTATCTTTCTTGTAAGAATATTGTTTAACTTCGCATCTCTTAAATCTGCATCACTAAGATCTACATCATTTAAATTTGCATTACTTAGATCTGCTCCTTTAAGATTAGCACCATTCATAATTGAAGCATTTAATATTGAATTGGAAAGATCAACTTTAACCATTATTGTTTTTCTTGCAATCATTTTTCTTAGATCAGCATTACTTAGATTTGCATTAGTTGCATCAGCGTCTTTGATATTACATTCATTCATTTTTGCACCATGTAGATTGATATTTTTTAATTTTGCACCGGCAAGAGATGTTTTATTCAATATCACTTCAGACATACTTGCATCATTTAATGACGATTTAGTCATATCACAGTTAATTAAATTTGCATGCTCCAGATTTGAATTATCTAAATTAACACCAACAAGATTGGAGTCTCTTAGTGAAACTCTTTGAAGATTTGAATTAACTAACTTTGCATTTGCTAAAGTAGAATTATTTAATGAAGCTTCAGGAATTGATAGATGATCAAGATTAAGATTACTTAAATCAGGTTTATCTGGAAGTAGGTTTGTAATATGTAATATTTTTACAAGATTTGCAAAACAATCAGTAGATCTTTCTTTTTGTGCCTTTTTTAGAATATCAATTAATTTTTTATGTTTACTTTCTGAATTTATTAATTTAGCACGAATTGGATCATCAATAGTAAATTTTGTTAAAAAATGAGGTTTAACCGTCCATTCCAAATCTATTATATTCTTAATAAAATCAAAAACAGCTTCAGAATAAATTTGATTGATTTCTTTAATTATTCGTTGTTTTCCTCCGCTACTAATAGTGCGAATTATTCTACAGGCTACGAAGTATTCCATTATTGGATTCAAAATGAATTTGAATCGATCGTCATCTTCCTTAACAAGAAATGTAGAATCCCTTGCATCTTTCAAGTATCGATCTAAACCATCACGTTGTTTTGCATTTGCACGTCCAAATTCATTACTAAGTTCTAATTTTATGGCATCAATTCTAATAGGTCCATGGTTTTTGTATTGAACCATTGCCAATATTTCAGAAATTTCTTGTCTTTCATTAATAATTTCGTCAACATCGTTTTCATATTTTTTTGAAACATCATGTTTAATCCATTGATCTGTAACAATTCTCATGACTACTACCTCATTAATTATTTTTGTAATGTGTTCCTTCAACAAGTCAAAATTTTTACACATTATATCTAGAAAGAGAGGTTTTCTAGCTAGTTCCTTGACTTTTTCATTATTCATTACTTTTTTAATTTCATCAGCTTTATCCTCATCATCCTTAAACAATAAATCTACAAATTTATCAATTTCATCTTGTTCGAAGTCATAAAGTTTGACAAATTCTTTATACTTGACTACATCCTTGTGCATATTTCCAGTAATGTACGTATGTCTACTCGTCAGTAAAACTGGACAGTTTTTTGATAATTCTAGAACATGTTGTAAATTTCGTTGGGCACTTTCACCATCTATTTTGAATGACATTTCATCTAAAGCATCTAGCACAAAGGTTATCTGTCCATCCTGAATCGCTTTTACAAATTTATCCTGAGTAACCTTAATTCCATAATTTTTTGTGATAAACGAATGGATATCGTTCACTAAATTAGATGCGGTATTCTTATCATCTGTTAAATTTCCCAATGGGATAAAGATTGGACTAACGAAGTACTCGGTGTTACCGCATAGCTTGTACATTAAGCGATTACATAATGCAGATTTTCCGCTTCCATAATCTCCTACAATAACAATAATTTTTTCTTTTTTAATTTTTGATATTTTCTCCTCTAACTTTTTTGAGCTTAGTTTTGTTTTGGATTTCTCATTATCGTCTTTTAATTTTTTAATTTCATTTTGTTCTTCTTTGATATTTCCTATATATTTCAGAATTCTATCTTGTGCGTATTGTAACACATCATCTCCTCTCTCTCCATTTTCCATATTGATGAATGGTTGTTCTACATATTGATGAAATCCATCAAACTTTCTGAAATTTTGTATTATGGGCATATCTGGAAAAGTTTCATAATGCTCGATTACTTCTTTCTTAAATCGCTCAATTTGATCCTCAAAAGTTAACTTATTTTTCTTTTTAATATCATCCATAATTATTTGAAAAATTTCATCAATTGATTTTTTGTTAAGTTCTAGATAAAAAGGATCTTGAAAAAGTTCCCTAGGCAGTTCGGTATCAACACAGATAACATATGTGCTTTTGTGCTTGTTTTGTTTTTCACTTATCCAATGTATTTCATCTCTTACATATTGAGATTCTTTTGCACGTTTAGACCACAAAAGTAAAAAAACATCACAATTATCAACAGCATTTTTTAATGTTGCACTGACATTCTTTTCATCAGGCATAATGTATGCCTCAGAATTCCAACAAGTAATGCCATGATCTTCAATTTTTTGTTTTATTATATGTAAAATTGAATTATCAGAGGAACTATGTGAAACAAAAATTATCATGATAAAAATATTATTCCTTGGAAATTTAACCATTCCCCAAACTATTGAAAGAATATGTTTGTAATACCACATATCTCAATGGATCAATGAAGAATACTGCTGATTTTGCTCACAATATCGTTTCTTGTTTGAATTCAAAAAGGTAGTTTAGTTCAGTTAATAGTACTCAAACTCTCACAGGTTTGAACCCCTAATTTTGAATAAGTATTATCAATTGATCTAGTGTATCCCAACAGTTTCTAAATGAGTGTTGAAAAAATCATCAGATCAAATAATTTTTGTGATAATATCATTCACCAAATCTTCAATGAATGAATTAGTTTTGTTATCAGTAAGCGTGAGTGTGTTCGGATGTGCGTATGTGTTACGAATATCCAGTTTTTCTTTTAGTAATTTATGTTGATTTTTAGTTATTATTTTTAAAATTTTTAAAATTTCCAAAAAATCATAATCGCCAATATCTTCAAAATCATCATATTTTGAAATAGATAATTTTTTTATTGAATTTTTTGGATGATTTGAAAGAGCATTATTAAATTCAGGTATTTTGTAATTAATAACATAATTTCGTAGATGGGAAATACAAATAGACCACATCAAGACAATTGCAGCATGATATGCATTAATTCTGAGACATCCAATTACCTCATTAACGTATTCCTTTTCAGGAGTCCTCAATAGATTTGAAAGATTTTCTAACTTTGCTGAAATAATTTTTAATTGAGGCTTGCCTAAAATGTTATGTTCAAGTGATTTGAGAGTTGTTCTTTCAAGTCTATAACCACCATTGTTTTTAACCAGCCAATGCTTTGTCTCTAGTTTCTGTAATCGTGAGATTATATTAGTAGGAGAATAAAAGTCGCTTAATTCAAAACATTGTTGTATTATTTTATGGTTAAAATTTGAAAGCTTCTCATTTTGTTGAACATGATAACCAAAAACAATAATTTGTTCCTCAAGTTTTAATTTTTCAAAATTTGAAATGGTTTCAATGTATAATTTTAATTTCTGTGCATTAATAGACATATCAAGTTATTTTTTCGTATTCTTCCTTAAAGTTTTTGAATTAATAGAATCAACTATATCTTCTATCCTATGAGGATTAATCCGATAACGAGATTTTTCAGATAGAATTAAACCACTTTTTTGTAATGATTTCAATGGCGATGAAAGAGTGGTATAAGGAATATTCAGATCTGCTGAGAGTTGAGATACAGAGAGACTTGGATCATCAATGATGCCAAAACGCTGAGAAAAATATTTACCAATCAAAACAGAACATATTCTTTCAGGATTTGTAAGTTTAGAGAAATTCTTGAAGATTATTTTCCCAGATTTTTTTTCAAGAACAAATATTTCCTTAGCTTTAGTAACGATTTTTGCTAAATTTTGAACAACATCTGATTCATCAACAAAAATATCACTTAAAATCTTCTTTTCATCTGTCATTTTTTCTTATACTCCCATTGATGTTCTACTTGTCTTCGTTCAAGTTTTTTATTTTTAACAAGTTCTGCTAATGCCGTTTTATATTTTCCGTCTTTTGAAAAAGTTGCATTAGTTTTAAGTTGTTTAAGTATATCCTTGTATCTCCTAGGGCTATCAAAATATGAATTATCGATAAGATCATTGAGTGATTCAATTGCGTCATCTATTGGTGGTTGTGATTTTGTAGTTTTTTTAACATCTTTCTTGCTTTCTAGTCTAGATATTCTATCCTCATGATTGTTCAACATTTTTTTAATTTCATCAAGTTCTGTCATAACTATGACTCTAGTAAGATATTATTTATAAAATAGTTGTTATGCATTATACCATGAAATATCCCATAAAGAAATTAGAAGAGAGGATTTTTGATTTAGAAAAACGAGTTTCACAACTTGAGCATATAAAGCCTAATTCTTACCAAAATGAAATTAATTCAACACCACAGATAGAATCCATCATAACGTCAAACATTGATAAACTCGGTATGCAAGATATTGTGATTCTTGCATTATATTCTAAACCAAAGCAAACCGTAGAAGATCTAAGAGAGAAAATAAAATTATGGGGAGGAACTAAGCAAAAATTAAACTGGTTTGCAGGTGGAAATCTTAAACAACGATTGGTTGATACGGGAATACTATTTGAAGATGGAAAAAATAAAAATGGTTTAATTGAATATTCTGTAACTAAAGGCAAAGGATACAATAAGGTAAATAAAATACTTCAAAAACTTGAAAATCAAAAACCTAAAAAATAATTATCTTTCATATTTTATTTCTTTGATAGATTAACATCTCTAGGTGATATTGACACAAATTTGGTTTAATCTCTCTAGAGCCTAGCAGGCATATCTTTTTTTTCATAACATAGCAAGTTTTGACTTTACCATACTGCCTTTTTGGATGTCGATACCTGAAATATTCATATCCAAAAAATCCATTATCATTAGTTATACAATCTGCAAGTTTCCAAGAAGGTTTACCACATTTCGGACACGTGACCAAATCAAATCAATTACCACATTATGATAATTAGTTTTTTCGGAGTCAGACTGTCAGTGTTAAATTCAGTGTTAAATTGGTGTTAAACTAGTGCTAAATCAGTGTTAAATTTTAACACTAACTAGTGTTAATTCTTGAATTCAGGTTTAGTTTTGATTGAATCCTTATGTTTGATAGCTGTATCCATAACCTCATTCAGCAAGAGTTGAATCAACTCCTTATAGTTTGACACTCCAACACCATGAAATGCGTTATCTAACATATCTTTCATATTTTTTATTCGCAAGAGTAATGATTCTGTGTCTAATTTGTCAGAAAAGATCTCAAAGTATAATTTAACTTGGTTTTCTGCCGTAAACAAAAGTAAGTGTAATTTCCAGAGCATTTTTGCTTTTTGTTTATTATCAACTTCATGAAGATTTTTCAAAATCAAGTCAAATTCTTCGTTGTAATTATTTAACATAGAATCAAGTCTGAAAGGAATTACATCACACAATTCACTAAAGTCTATTTTTGCAGAGTATAGTTTTTTTCCAAGCTTTGTTTCTGTATCACCATGCAGGTATACTCTACCTCCTTCCACAAGTTCATTCAATGCATTTTTGAAGGCATTTTGTGAAAATGTTCGGGATTGAACAAGTTTCTTTTCCATCTTGGGCGGATTTGATAGTGAAATTGGTACAAAAATATAGAATTTCTCCTGTTGTACAAGTTTCCAGAGTTTATTTTGTGAGACAGGCATGTAGTAAAGTCTGAGTGTATCGTAAATCGCTTCTTTAATTTCGTCATTGTTCATCTTAAATCAGTTTTTGAAAACTGGACTATGAATATTACGTATCACGTAGTATATTCATGAAAAGGGTAAATACTGCTAAACGCCTTGTTTTGGCTGATGAGGACCGCAGAGCTGTGCGGTCTGATATGGGAAACAAAATGACAGAACAACTACATCAAACAACTACTGCCAAAAAACAGACAAAAAAAGAACAACTGCTTGCAAATTCAGATGTAAAGCGTTGGTTTGACAATACAGCAAGAGGAAGTACATTGACAGCAGAAATGAGACTCCGCAGACTATCATATTTCTGCGAAGTACGCAAGATTGCTCCAATGGAACTTGCTGAAATTGCCATCAAAGATCTGCGAGTTGTGACAGACATCATCCAAGACCACATAACATGGATGGAGTCACAGTCCAAGTCTCCCGGCTATATCGAAAGCACGGTGACTGCAATCAAGTCATGGTTGCGCCACTTTGACATTGAGATAAAGCGGAGGATAAAGATCAATGAAGCAGACTCGACACCAACACTCCAGCATGAAAGAGTGCCAGATCAAAAAGAGATTACAGAAATCTTCAACAGGGCATCTCTTCGAACCGCTACAGAAATATCCTTGATTGCAAAGGCAGGTCTAAGACCACAGGTTCTAGGAAATCATGACGGGACAGATGGACTTGTGATAAGAGACATGCCAGATATTTCAATAGAGGATGGAAAAGCAGTTTGCATTTCAATGCCTCCAAGAATCATAGTAAGAAAGAACCTCTCAAAGGCAAGACACCAGTATGTTACCTTCCTCACAGAGAACGGCACAAGAAAACTCCTTGCATATCTCAATGACAGACTAGCAAGAGGTGAGAAGATTGGTCCTGACTCTGCGGTGATAGCTCCTGACACGAGTTACAACATATACCGAGGAAACAACGCTGGCAAGAAATTTCTTCCAACAAGAAGAATCTGCAAAAACATCAGAGAGGCTTTCAGACCAAGATTCCAGTGGAGACCATATGTGCTTCGAGCGTTCTTTGATACCCAGCTATTGATGGCTGAATCAAGAGGAAAGATTGCACATGATTTCAGGGTGTTCTTTATGGGACACAGTGGAAGCATGGAAGCAAGATACACCACAAACAAGGGAATACTTCCAAATGCTCTCATCAAAGAGATGAAAAATGCTTTCAAGCGAAGTGAAGAATTCCTGGATCTTGAAATGCAAACAGATGAGCAGTTGAAAATGCAACAAGACAACGAAACAAGAAATACAGAACTTGCAACAGGCGAATCTGAATTTATGCAAGAACAGACAATTCAGATTGTGACAAAACTTGATCAGGTCGAAGAAATGATTTCAAAAGGTTGGAGGCTTGTTGCGACAATATCCCAAAACAAGGCAGTAGTTGAGAAAAACCGGGGCGGAAAGCGATCTGTTTGAACTCACAGTAGGAGTGGACTGGAGGGGATTTGAACCCCTGACCCCTCGCGTGCAAGGCGAGTATTCTACCGCTGAACTACCAGCCCATTACAGAAATTGGAAACCGCATAGATTTTAATTGTTGCCTTTAGGTGGCAAAGATTTTATGGATATTATTCTTTGGGATATTCATGGTATTGCTAAAGTCAGAGGTTGTCCTAAAAGCAGGAGACAAAGCTCCAGATTTTGATTTATTAGGAATTGATGATAAGAAACATTCTCTTTCAGAATACAAAGACTATAAAGCAAAATTGATAATTTTCATGTGCAACCACTGTCCATATGTTCAAGCCAAAGTAGACTCAATGAATGAAATTTATGAAAAATTCAAGGGAAAAATTGCAATGATTGGAATAAACAGCAATGATGCAACAAAATATCCAGACGATAGTTTTGACAGCATGAAGATATTTGCAAAAGAGAAAGGTTTGAAATTTACTTATTTGGTTGATGAAACTCAGGAAATTGCAAAAAAATATGGTGCTGTATGTACCCCAGATCCATTTCTTTTTGACAGCGAAGGAAAATTAGTTTTCCATGGAAGAATTGACAACGCAATGAAGCCAGAGGACAAACCTACAGAGAAGACAATGATATCAAACATAGAAAAGGTTCTTTCCAAAAAGAAGATAGAGAAAGATTTTGACCCATCCATGGGCTGCTCTATCAAGTGGAAAAGCCAGCAGACTTAAATGACAGTCGGTAAAAAAAATTTCGGGCCGATAGCTCAGCTTGGCTGGAGCGTTCGACTGATAAAATTATTCAGATATCGAAAGGTCGTGGGTTCAAATCCCATTCGGCCCATTGTTTTCAACTATACCATGACAAATTTCAATAAATAGGAAGAACTTGTTACACTTTTGTTGTCAAGATTTAAGCTACCAATATATCTTACAGATATGAAAGGAAAGTAACATGGACAAAGATGAACTTTGTAAACAAGTCTTAGGTTTAGACTCGCGAATAAGATTTGCAGGCCTGATTAACGAAAATGGTAGACTTGTTGCAGGAGGAATGAAACCGGGGTTCAAATCTTTGGAAGATTCCCGAGATGATGAAATGTTATACATGGAGCTAGTTTTGAGAGCAAAGATGCGAAAGGAATTTGACAAGGTTTTAGGTCCTGTAAAATTTGCCATGTCATACAGAGATATGTTGATCATCATGAGTTTTCCAGTAAATGGCAACATCCTTTTGATTTCAGTTGAAAAGGACATTGACTTTTCCATGCTTCCCTTTAAGATCTTAGAAATAATTCATCACTGATTTTGGTAACTTTCAAATACAGTTTGACACCACTGTAACAAGGTTCCCACATCACCAGACACAAAGTCTACGCCAGTCTTGGTCTTTTTCACAATGGTTGTACACAGTGCAAGACGAAGATTCTTTCCAAATTTTTCTGTGCTTGTATCAACTGCCTTTGAAAAGAATTTGATTTCACCTTCTTTTGAGGAAAATATGATGATAATCATCATTCCATCATGTTTAGGCCATATTTTATTGAAAAATCTTTGCAAGTCAATATCAAACATTACATCTATTGCAGAAGACATGTCACCAAGTAAAGAGACTCTCCATTTCTCAGTACGAAGTGCAGCAGATGCAGCCTGTGCAAGAAGTGCATTATGATAATCAGTAGCCAAAATAACGACATTCTTTTTTGGGTTCACCTCTTCGTCTAAAAGACCAATCAAGGAGATCGAAGTTGAGATTATCTCATCGAGTGAATTTTTTTCAGATCTTCCAATTTTTCCATCATTATAGGAACTTTCAACTGCCTCGATTGCTGAGATTATCACCTCACTTACTATCTTTGTAGGAGTAGCTCCAGAATGGAGTGCCGTTCGAAGTAGAGTATGAGCTTCCTGAGTTGACCCCGACATGACATATTCCAGATACTTGTTTTGAACTTGAAAAAAGTCCGCTGGAAAACTGAGTTTATCTACACCTTCCTCAATGAACCATAAATTGACGCTGCCCATATTTTTTTGTTTTATTAGACCCTCTCCAGCAAAGATTCTGAGGTATTTCGATATGGTTACACGGTTGATTCGTAGTTTTTCGGCAATTTCAATTCCTGTCAATCCAGTCTTTGCGGGACGAAGAACATCAATCAATTTTTCACGTATTTTATCTACACCATATTCTCGTGCCACAAGCCTTGTGTAGTTTTCTGGTATATAGCATTAATAAAATCAACAAGGACCAAGATGAGGTCCTTGTTGACCGGTACTTTGGCATGGTCTGGTTGGTCCAAGTTATGTGAGCGTGGTATGTGATATACTACTAGCGCACTATCAATACAATAGCTAGAAAAGTAAATAAGAAAAACGCAGAATTGATACTAAATACTTAAAAGTTTGATCAGTATTTTTTCAGATCTCACAATTCAGAATTTGAACAAATTAAAAGAGCAAAGATCTTTTCAAGTTTTCGATACATCATGTGTATTGTTTGGAAATATTTGTGTTGATTTTCTGGTTCATTTGACAAGTTGACATGAAGTTAACATTTGGTCGCATGTTTATATCCAAAAGTGTTAAATATCTGTACTTTAAAGTACGGTATAGGTAAGTAATATGCCAAAAGCAGGTTTCAAATCAATAACAATTTCAGAGGAAGTATACAATAGATTCCACGATACTTACAAGAAAAGCAAACACGAACTTGCAATGAAGGGCGTCAACAGTTTTGCAGGATATATTACATATATGATGGAAGATCTCATGCAAAAAGATGACACCTTTGCAAGATATGCTCCAAAACTTGAAAAGATATCTGTTGATGATGACAGAGTTGTTGTAAAAGACAACATCAAGAACAGAATAGCAGAGGTAGCTGTTCAGAACAACGAACTTTACTGTTTGTTATGTGAAGAGAAAAATTGTGTTCACGTTGGATTTGTATTTTCTCTTCCAGAGATTTACGAAGTTCTAAATGCTAGAGGAATAAAGCACCAAAGATAAAAGGTGCAGGAGGTGGGATTTGAACCCACGAACCCCTAAGAGACGGGATCACCCATTTGTATGATCTTAAGTCCCGCGCGTCCAAAGGCCATTAAACCTTCTTTGGCCAGGCTCGGCGACTCCTGCGTTTTATTAGCGATATGTTGGAGAAATTAAACGTTTTATGAAAAAAATTTCCGGGACCCAAGTAAGATTAATAAGGATTCAGCAGAGCGAGCTTGTCATGCTTCGATAGCTCAGCCTGGTAGAGCGTTACCTTGGTAAGGTAAAGGTCGCGGGATCGAATCCCGTTCGAAGCTTAATGTTTTTCAAGATACGCTATTTAGGAATAGAGAAATAAAATACAGTGCCTTCTCCTTCTTTGCTTTCAAACCAAATTTTTCCACCCAGATTTTCAACAATCTCTTTGCACATTACCAATCCAAATCCACTTCCCCCGTACTTTCTCTTAAAAGAAATATCTACTTGATAGAATTTTTTGAAGACTTGGTCTTTTCTTTTTTCCAATATTCCAGACCCGTTATCTTTTACATAAAATAGAATAAAATTTCCCTCTTCTTTGGCTTTAATCTCAATTCTTCCCCCAGTTGTAGGCACAAAATCAACTGCATTTTGTATCAAATTGTAAAAAATCTCATTTAATCTGGTTTTGTCGCTTGTTATGGATTTTTTTGTACTGGTAGAATTCACAAACTCGATCTTCTTGTCTCCCATCATTGGCATGCATGATTCCACCACCTCATTCATGAAATCATCAACGGTAAATTTTTCCTTCTTGAATTCCATTGTATTGCTGTTGAGTTTTTGTACGTCAATGATGTCATGCATCAGTTGTTCAAGCCTTGCTGCATTGTCATAGATTTCACTTATTGCCTCAGACTGTTTTTCGTTCAGACTTCCAATGGAAACATCACGTAGAATTTTAGAATATTTTTTGATAGGCGTTATAGGAATCTGGCACTCTTTTGCAACCATCATGTAGAATTCTTCTTTTGTTGTATCAATCTTTTTTAGTTCCTCAAGTTGGATCTTTTGTCTCTCATGTTCTCCCAAGACTCTATGAGCGTGATAGATTTCAGATATGTCTCTTATTACAGTGTTACTTCCTATTAGTTTACCCTTCTTGTCATAGATATTATTAGCACTAATCAACCCAGGGAAAATCGATCCATCTTTTCTTTTGAACCATATCTCAATATTTTCCACCCTGCCTGATTTTTTCCAGGTTTCAAAGGTTTTTTGCATGTCTTCCATGCTTTTTTCTGCAGTATGATCAAAGAGCGACTTGCCGAGAATATCTTCTTTTGAATATCCAAAGTTTTTGACGTACACCTGATTACATTCCAATATTACTCCTACGGTATTTACTGTCCTTTGTAAAACAGGTGAGCCTTCATAGAGATTCCTGTATTTTATCTGGTCTGCATCCGAGCCTGTTTTTTGTGACTCTGTTTCATATCTTGGTGTTAGAATCTTGTTGTGTTGTTTTCTATTACTCACCCACACAATGAGACCCCCAGCTGCGATGCATACAACCCCAAGTGAAAATGCCTGACTTGAAAAAAACCCATGCGCATCCAATCCATAGGCTGTAATTGCAAGCCCAAGAATGCTCATCATCAATCCCCCAATAGGACCAAAACTAGTCATGTTCTAAAATTTCCTCCAGTCATTCCACAAGGTGATTTCTTCGAACAGATTACACTATGAACTAAAAGGAACGAATCATAATGGATTACAGATGTGCTATTTTTGATGAGAATATATTGTGAAACTAGCAGATTAACTTTTCATCCGATAGGAGGTTTTTCAATACAAATCAAGACTAGATGTTTTTCATTCTATTTCCAACAAGGAAATTATCATATCAAGTAACTCTTGGATTTTTTTCTTTATTCCTTCAAGGACGTGTTTGATTTCGTCCTTTGAGATTCTTGCTTCATGAATTCTTAAACTTTTTGATATTTGATCCATACCATGTTCTATGATGAACTTGTTGAATCCATCTAGGAACCTGCTTTCAACAATTATCTGATCTTGACTTTCTAACTCCTTTACCGAATGATATACAGTAGACTTGCCAAATAGGTCCATCAGGTCAGGGGGCAGATTGATTGAATTCCCATAGAGATCATAAAACTTCCAGGCAGTCCTTCTGTAGGATGGAAGGTTTTGATAGAGTTCATCTCTTGTGTTGTACCTTACCAGATAGCCATTAATCTCAAGGTCTAACCACATGTTTTCATCAGATATTCCAATCATTTTGCATGCATCCTTGCAGGTTTCCAGAATGTCATGTAATGACCTTGTTTCCTCCAAGAGTTCAACACTCACATTTTTGGCCATTTGTAAGATTTGTCCTTTCTTTCCTGAGTTCAAGACAATTAGGACTAAAAGTATCTTTGATTTTATCTTATTGAAATTCTGTGTTTTATGATTCTAGTAGTTTTTAATCAATAATTCAGTGTGTCCAGTTCTCTTTTGTGACACAGAATTGATGAATCTATTTGCGTTTATCTCTATTATCCCGTCTGAGAATTCGTTGAAGAGTTCAATTATTTTATCAGATCTGGAATTTGACAGTAATACCTTAACGCCTTTTTTATCAAGTGCCTTGAACTTGGCATAAAGCCTCTTTTGGTCACTGAAATCAAAGTCACTATCAGTGTAGCTTGTAAAGCTGGCAGTTGTACTAACTGGCTGATATGGAGGATCCAGATAAACAAAATCTTCATGTCCTATCCCTTTTAACGCATCTTCAAAATCTTGACATTTGATTGAGATGTCTTTTGATTGCAATACTCTGCTAACCTCAAAGAGATTTTCCTTGTTTATAATATTTGGATTCACATATCTCCCAACAGGAACGTTGAACTTTCCTTTGCTGTTTACTCGATACAATCCGTTAAAGCACGTCTTGTTGAGAAATATCAATCGTGAAACTTTATCAATGTCATTTTTTGGATTGGCTTCTCGCACCTTGTAATAATATGAGCTTTGATTTTTGGAATAGTTTGCAGCATGATTTTCTAATGACAAAACAAGTTCCTTTACTCTATCTCTGATCGTAACATATGACAATGTCAGATCAGAATTGAGGTCAGAGATGAACCATTTTGATTTTCTTTCTTCAGATACAAGAGAGAAGAAAACCGCACCACCGCCCAGAAATGGCTCAAAATATCTCTCAAATTTACTAGGAATGTGACTTGTAATGACAGGTAAAAGCTGCCTCTTGCCTCCTGCCCACTTGACAAATGGTTTTGGGTTTGAAATCAGTTGATATTCTTGTTTCAACAGAGATTAGTTTCAAAATCTTATTTTGTGACATGGGGTTACAAAAGATCACACGTTGTGTAACTTTTTTTAATCTAAAATAAAGTTCAAGATAGCTTATAGTCAATTCAATAATAAAAGTAAAAGGAGAAAGGAAGGGGTTTTAATCCCACTTTGACCAAGCTGCCATCCACCTGTAGGTCCATGTTGTGAGTTTAGTTCCCAATGCAGTCATTGTTACTGTTAAAACTGCACTAGCACCTGCACCCAATGCAACGGGACTGTCATAGAACTTACCTACTTGGGGTTCTATTGGTGTCATGTATGGAGGCAATGTGGTTCTCGGGTATTTGAAAGCCATCTCAAGAGGATCATCTATTGTGATTAGATTGATCATGTTGAACAACGACATTGACATACCACAAAGTACTCCACCGATTAGGATCAAAGAGTGTTTGTTTCTCTTTGTTGCCCAATATGCCAAATCCATCAATAGTGCTGATGGAATCCATATTGGCACAACGATGAAGCTGTATGGATATCCTAAGGAGAACCACGCACCTTTTGCAATCCATGTATACACTGTCATAATAAGTGCATAGTAGGTTGCTGTTCCTGGAACGCCAGTGAACGTAAGGTAATATGCTGCACCGACTGCGAGCATCAATGATTGTGATAGTGTAAATATCACATAAGATGTCCATGCCCAATCAGTGTAGAATATGTAGTCTCCCGCGTTGATTACCAACAGGGTTGAGTTGACTGCTACTACTACTATGAATAAGTAGTGAGTACATCGTCTTAGCCAGACCATTGAATTGTATGCAGGAAGTGATGTATATAAAATTTTATGAGATACGAGATCAGCAGAGAATAACTCCCAAGTTGAAAATAGATATCCCTATTGAAGAATAATAAAAGAAAAGATGAAGAGGAATTTTCCTATCCGAAGAAGACACAGTCAGTCACAAGTGTTGCGATAGCAATTGCTGCGATCACACCAGCGATGAGACCATTGTATGTCTTTGCTTTTGAGGTACCTTCAGTCACTACTTTGACACAGAACAAGTACCCTATAGCTTCTATGATTGTAAGTACAGTTAACGCAAAGTGTGCGCTTGGCGGTGGATATGCCCATGGATAATATACGCATGCAACGGCAACTCCTCCCCATGTTCCTGCCCAGAGTGCAACGAATGCACCAGTGATGAGTCCAACCATGTCTTCGACACGTTTGCCAATCATCTTACTGACGTCGGAACTGGAAGCTCCGCCACCTGTACCGAATCCTTTTGGTAAGGTCATTTGGTTTTACTGACAAATGTATGCTTTTAAGTCTTTTCCCGAGATGAGGTATAACTTATGTTAAGTTGATCGGAGAAAAATAAGAAAAAAGCGCTTGTGCGCGTTTATGGGATTGATCTACTGTACAATTTGCCTTCAAGGGCCATCTTGTACATTTCTGCAACATATGGGTTCTCACCTGGTGTTTCTGCTCCAAGTTCGACAAGTCGTGCATATACTCTTACTACATAGGCAAGTGCGCCCATGAAAGCAACGACGACACCCATGTTAAACATCCAGTGGTTTGGAACTGCGAAGATCTCCTCTACATACCAGAAGTGCCACATCTCATTGACACCTATTGTGAACATGGTTGCCAAGTAACCAAGGATGGTCATCTTGAGACCGGTGTTCATTGAGTTGTTTGGACCTCTCAGAATTGGTACCTTTCTGTCATACATAGCTACCATTCCCCATCCTAATGGAAGAGTAATGAAGTGGCTGTATAACCACCAGTGTGCTGGTGTAAAGGCACTATCTCTGATTGATGTCTGGTGTAAAGATCCGTCTACGAAGTTATCGACCTCTACTGATGCAGCGATCGATCCCAATGCGATGATGATAAGCCAGATCTTCTTCAGTCTCTGGATTTCAACTTCTTTTGGAATCAGTGCTGGCATTTGTGCCATGGAGGTTGGAACGGTTAACGGTTATTTAAAAGATGAGTTATAATTTTTATAATTTTATATATAATTTTCACATTATTTAGTTTAAAATTATAATAATAATAATCAAAATGAACTCATAATTACATAATAATAACGCATGAAAAACTATGTAATTCATGATTAACATGAATGTATAACATATAATTAATCACTAGTCGGATCTGACAGGGCAAAATATATATCGTTGTAGTTTCTCAGTTGGATTAGTTAAGCGATATGGTCGATAAGAAGTTTATTGTAGCTGCAATAGGTGTGATAGTAGCACTTGGAGCAGTTGGACCATCATTAGCACAAATGTTCCAACATGCTGAGGCCCATGGTGTCCAGGCACAGTTACAAAGTCGTTTCGTAAGAATAGATGGTGAGACATGGTCAAAACAATCTGTTCATACAGGAGAGACTTTGACAGTATCTGGCAAATTTGTAAGTCTTGTAAACAGAGACTTGCGAGGCTGGTACACCGTATATGGTGACTCATCCAACGCTGGTAATAGATGGGAAATTGTAGCAAGAGATCCACCTGGTAACGTAATCATAATACCAGCAAACGCAGTGATCCCATACAAGCTAACCATCAGGGCACTTGAACCAGCAGTATATCACATGCATACGCAGCTTAACATAGCAAGCATAGGTCCAGGTCTAGGTCCAGGACAAACAGTCGTGGTAACAGGCGATCCAATCGTAAAACCAATCCCATACACAAACGTAGTCTATCAATCGATAGTAATTGGTATCGGATATGTGGTTACTTTCGCAACAAGACCTTGGCAAGTGATTTAAAACAATCACCCCCTCTCTTTTCATTTTCTAAGTTTTTCAATCAGTCAAAACTATTTTTTTCAGGATCAGAAGCGATGTTTAGTTTGATTAAATTCCAAAGTCCACTTTCTTACAAAGTAAACAGGAATTAGAACAGATATTGGTAGAAATATTATCATTCCAAACGGCCATGAGATGCTACTCTGAATTAGCCAATCTGCAAAATAGATAATCACTTCAATAATTATTCCGTAGATTAGTTTTTGTATTCTATAAAATGCAATCAGCTGAGGCACAAATATCGGCATAGCAGCAAGTATCATCTGAGTTTTTATGAATTTTTTATCTTGGTCAGTTTCTGCCATGTTATCATAATTTAAGTTCATTTACAATTTCTGGGTTTAGATTTGTTTCTTTAAACCAATTACTAGAGTAACGATCCAGTTGTAACTATGATTCACTCATATAATTAAAAAACTATAATCACAAAGTACAGGCAAAGACGGATAAAAGGAGTTCGTCTGATTAGAGATAATTATAAAGGATACAAACTCAACTATGATCCTACTATCAAATTATTATTCCAATAACAATACTATTTTCAATTCAGCTTTTTTTGTTATGAATCCGATAAGGTTTTCAACCTCATTCTGTTTTAAATTCAATTTGATTCCATTATTCTGATGATGATTTCTTGGTACATTATGTTCTCATATGAAACTATGATTAAAAAATAGACGACAATGCCTGTAAATGTAAAACTAATACTCTATCTTGAAATCATCAAAAAATGCACCAGTGTCTTTCTTGGTCCACATTCCAACCTCTCCAGATGGATAGTTGTGATCGTTCGCCCGTATCAGAAGCTGACCATCAAGAAATGCAGCTATTCCTTGTGAAGAAACCAATGCCTCCATCGTATGCCACTCACCGGGAGCAATAGTGACTTGTTTATCATAATTACATATTAGAAAATCAGGCGTATTTTTGCATAAAGAGAGCCTGTTATGTGCAGAGTCAGCCATCAGTACAAAATAGTGTTTCTGGTCAATAAATCTAAGAATCATGCCTGCAGACTTGGCATTCTCACCAGATACAATTTTGAATTCCATTGTAACATTTTCAGTGTCTACAGAGGGTGAATCCGGAATTAATTGTATGTGATAGTCATTAGTGTCATTGATTGGTAATTTTTCCAATACATTTGGTTTTGATATTGCGCTAGGTTCTGATTTTATTATCCAAGAATTTTTTTGATCTGTTGATGACTCGATAAACCCCTGAGGGACAGTCCCATTTTGATACGAGTCAAAGTTCCACACCTTAACATGATGGTATCCAGAGTTTATCTGGGCATTATAATATGCGAATGATATTCCAATTATGGTAATAACTGCAAATATTGCAAGACGTTTCCTCTTACTAGATGGCGATTTTTGTGATGACAAGAATATCTACAGGTAGTGTGTTATTCGTGATTGATATAAAGATACCATTAGATAAAAATGAAAAATTGAAAAATTAAGAAAATAAAATTATTATTTCTTTTCACGTTTTCTTGGTTTGTTCTTACTTTTCCATTTGTCAAATCCCCAACGTGTGGCTCCAAACGTACCAAGTGTAAAGAAAAATCCACCCACCAGCAGAAAGATGAAATGATGATCAACTAAATACCAAAAAGCAAATCCTATAACTGCGCTAACAAATTCTAATGCAACAAAAACTAGCCACTTGTCAACCATTGACAAAGTTTGGTAAATTCACATACTATTTACCGTTTCTCAATTTGGAAAAAATCAATACAATCAACAGTTACTAGTCATACAAAAGATAAAAATGAAAAAGATGGGAATGTTTTTACTCTGCAAATCCAGAGTATGCTCTTTCGCCTACTTGAGATATGTCCAATCCTATTTCTTCTTCTTTTGGTGTGACTCTAACACCACCTGGCCAAATTGCATCTTGGATTCTCCAAATGATGTAAGTTAGGCCAAATGACCAAGCTGCACCAAATCCTGCACCCATAGAGTTAATTACAAACTGCATTGGGTTTCCAAAGAAGAGACCGTTATGTGCATATGGATTGATTCTGACTTCACTGAATGCACCTGTTAGTAATGCACCTACAACACCGCCCATTCCATGTACACCCCAAGTATCCAAGGCATCGTCTATTCTTGCCCTGTTCTTGATTAATACACAGTAGAAGCATACTGTTGCACACGCAAATCCTACTATTATTGATGCCCACGTTCCAATGAAACCAGAGGCTGGCGTAATTGCTACAAGTCCAGCAACAGCTCCATTGACTGCACCGATGGCACTAGTCTTTCCTGTGTGTGCCCAGCTTAAGAACATCCACCATATTGCCGCAACCGCAGTTGCGATGTTGGTGTTCTGGAATGCTTGTGTTTCAAGGAAACCAGCAAATCCTGCACTACCAGGGTTGAAACCAAACCATCCAAACCAAAGTAATGATGCACCCAAAATTATAAGCGGAATTGAGTGTGGTTCAAATGGTGCCTTACCATATCCTATCCTTCGTCCCAAGAACATTGCGGTAGCTAAACCAGCAAATCCTGAGGTGATGTGAATGACGGTTCCTCCTGCAAAGTCTTCTGTACCTATTTTGGCTAGCCAGCCAAGGGCAGTACCCTGACTTCCAAGAGACCAGTTAGCATGTCCTACAACATCATAGATGAATGTAGTCCATAATACAACATGTATCAAGAATGCACTCATCTTTACTCTATCAGCATAACCAGCAATGGCTAGTGACGGAGTAATGGCAGCGAACATGAGCTGGAACATCACATAGGCCAAGTGAGGAATAGTTGGAGCATATACGTCGGCTGGCGCATTGTGCGATACGTTATTCAAGCCTACCCAGTCAAGGTTTCCGATAAATCCAACAGGGTCGGCAGAAGGACCAAACATTATCGAGTATCCAAAGATTACCCATTGAACACTGACAATTGCGTAGACCATGAATGCCTGTAACATTACTGTTAGAGAGTGCTTTCTTCTTGTAAGACCTCCATACAAGAATCCCACACCACCAGGAGTCATTATCATGACGAAGACTGCTGCTGCGTACATGAAGGTTGTATCTCCTGTGTCTATACAGGGGGCATTACTTCCACCGAATGTTCCGTTACCGGGTGGCGTCATCGGCTCAGCACAGTGAATCTCATGTGTTTTGTTAGGATCTGCAAGAGCTCCTAACGGACCAAACTGAGCGTGTGCATCTTGTATTGCCGTGAATCCAGATAACCCGACTATTAAGCCTGCGAGCACAAAAACTACCGGCCATTTGTGTTTTGTTACTATCTGCATTGGCGATTTAGAAATTGTCTCCAGCATCTTTCGATAGAGATGTTTCGCATCTATAAAAGGCATTTTATCCTAAAATTGTTTTTTTATGATATTATGTTCAAAGAATATTGAGTTTTGTAAAAATTTTAGTATCATAAAATTAGAAAAAATTCTAAATAAAATTATTATACAACTTGTAGACTAATGCACGCATGACTGAAGCAGGAATAGAAATCTTCATTGCTACAGCAGTGACTCTTGCAATGACAATAGCAATTTACTTCGGTGAAAGAGCTCACAGGTACAATTTAGCAAAGAAAGGAAAAACTTGGGGAACCTATGGCTTCAAATATGAAGGTCAAGGCCATGAACACGCCTAGAGTAAAATCCCTTTACCACATTTTTGTAATTTTATCTTATTAGATAGATTGATTTATTCACAAAAGAGGCTGAACAAATAATGAGAGAAAATCTGGAAGAAGAATACATCATTTCGTCCCTTCCACAGATTTGGGGAATAGCATTAGGATTAGCAGGTTTCTTCCACAAAAATAAAGAAGGTATCCTTGTTCTTACAAACAAAAATGTAATTTTTGTTCCACGTTACATATGGATCACTACAAAAGAAAAGGGACAATATTTTGCGGACGACAAAGCAAGCATAGGAAAGATTTCAAACTATAATGAATCAGATCTTGATGAGGATCTAATTGAGAATCCAAAATCATGGATAATGCCTTTGGATTGTATAACAGATGTTAGAAGTATAACAACAAGAAAAGTAGATTTCTTGCGAATTACATTTACAGAAAAAGGAAAAGAAAAAAAATACGATTTTGGAATCACCAAAACGGTAACAAATTATCCATCTAGACAACCCCTTGTTTTTAAAAATTTAGACTGGAGTTTATGGATAGGTTTGATAGTATCAAAATTAAAAAAACCGTAGGTTACAACACTAGTGGTTCTCTTCAGTATGTAGTTTTTCCCTTGCCTGTGAAATAACAAAATCATCATCAACATCTTGTTTTTTTAGGAATTTTAAATCAGTTACCTTCTTTTTGAATTTGAATATTTCAAGTTCATATGTTTTATTCTTAGGAGAATAGACTGCAAGTTGTAATGATGCAGATCCAATATACTCATCCATAAATTGTTCGTAGTGATCAGAGATTTTCAGCGATTTTAAAAATATATTTGTCGTCTGCAATATTCGAGATTGACAATATAGTATAAATTCATAGTTGGTATCCCCCTCAAAGAATCTCATTTTGATCTCATCGTCTGGCCAATATTTTATCACCTGATTCCAGGTATTGACAAGTTTCCTTTTATCATCAAATATCAGGTATATGGTAGGCCGTACATCGAACACATGATATCCTAAACCTAGAAAATCTTCAAACCAGGTCATTTTAGAATCAGTCATGTTCAATTCCAAGCAGATATCGTATTTAATGATTAGATTGCTAATGAGATGTCCAATAAGAAAAGTTAAGATGTTAAATAAGTTCAGAATATGCCGTATCAGATGGGAAATAGAAAGCGAATCAGCGAAATAATGAAGATGAATAAAGAAGAGTTATACCAATATCTCAGACAAGAAGACAATACAATTCAATCAACAGATAAAATAGAAATGAAACCTTTTGAACATGGAATCAAAATTTTTTATTTCCACAAAGATTCTGAAAAACCCTACAAGACCAAAGTTTATCTAAATCCAGAAGAATCGGAATCCCTAAAATAAGCAGAGATCATTCTAAACACTGTTTATAAAATTAAAATGAAAAAAGTGTGTAATTATAGGAAGGGTTTCGGTTTGAGTTCACGCCACTTGCCACGAGCCCAGAATCCCCATTTCTGTTTGTCTTCATTTGCATAGTAACATTTCTCGTTGTGAGGACATTCCATGCATTTTTCAGACGGTTCGATTGCTGGAGCAA
>Ga0307373_10004323_pt1 | contig 24016 bp, 24 predicted proteins | sample OX2MG_FD_202534 | JGI IMG/M metagenome (GOLD analysis project Ga0307373, IMG submission 202534) | Soil microbial communities from Risofladan, Vaasa, Finland - OX-2 | ecosystem: Environmental > Terrestrial > Soil > Coastal area > Acid sulfate soil | place: Finland: Risofladan, Vaasa | collected... | reverse complement strand
TCGAAGCTCAATAACAGGACTTTTATTCGAGTTCCTCCGAAAAGTACCCTCAGCCCAACAATGAGGCTTAGCCGCGCTTTGGTTGGGAGTATCTTGTCCCCAATCTACTGGCTACTGGCGCATCGCTATCGAGTACCCGGGTTGAAATTTCGCAAAGACTGCGCCTTATTGGCGTTCCGTCTGCTTTTTGGTGGGAAAGCACAGCTCTCTTACGCTGATATCCATCGTCTCCTCTTCTCGCCGATGGATTCCACCCGGTACTTTGAATTTGCAGTTATGTGGGATGCAGTTTCTAACCTTTCGTTCTCCCGCTACCTTGATGTTTCGTCCCCGTGTCTGTTCCCAATCATCCTCGCGTTAAAGAAGCACAACCTTCTGGCTGACCTGATGAACCCGGACCTCAGAGACCTGAGTTCCACTGGGAAATTGGTTAAGGCACTTCACCTTGAAGCCCGCTGCAACCTTCACGGCTGCCTCATCAGCGCCGCGCCGTTTGATAGCGGCTCTTTCGACGTGGTCACCAGTATTTCGGTGGTAGAGCACATCCCGCAAGACAGCCGGGCTGTTCAGAAGATGTGGGATTTGCTTAAGCCGGGGGGCAGATTGCTTTTGACGTTGCCGTGCGCCGCTGAAGCTTCAGAGCGATACATCGATAGAAATGAGTATGGCTTGGTCCCACCCGATGAAGAAGGCTACTTCTTCTTTTACCGCTTGTATGACCAACGATTACTTGAGGAGAGGATTTTCTCCATCACAGGCCAGCCACGCCAGCGCGTGATTTACGGAGAGAAGTCTCCCGGCATTCTTCGCAGAAACTTGGATCGAAAGATGGGTGACCCGCATTATCCCTACTGGCGAGAGCCATATATGATGGGACAGGACTTTTGCTATTTTAAGGAGCTCGGTGAACTGCCGGGAGAAGGTGTGATCGCCTTGGAGTTTAACAGAGGTGAGTAACATCAACCTTTCATTTTGCATAGCAACCCGCAATCGGGGCGCATTCATTGGCGCGACACTAGAAAGTATCGTTTGCCAAGCGACAGAAGAGGTTGAAATTGTAATTGTAGATGGCGGTTCTACGGACAATACCGAGGACGTTGTACGGCGGTATCAATTGCGCTTTCCTCAGTTGCATTACTTTCGCCAGAATACGAATCTGGGCATAGATCACGACTTCGCCAAAACGGTTGCGATGGCACATGGCGAATATTGCTGGCTCTTTAGTGATGACGACCTAATAAAACCAGGAGCAATACAAGCCGTACTGAATGCCACAACAGGTCAATACGGATTAATTATCGCCAACGCCGAGGTACGAAATGCCGATCTGTCGCAGCTGCTGGAGCCCAAAAGACTCAAGTTGAGCGAGGACCGGATCTACAAGCCAACCGAGAATGACCTTCTCTTGAGGGAAGTTGGGAACCATCTGTCTTTCATCGGCGGGGTCGTGATTAAGCGCGAAATGTGGAATGCGAGAGAGAAAGAGAGGTATTTTGGCTCCTATTTTGTACACGCCGGGGTAATATTCCAAAGCCCGCTCCCAGAAGATACTCTCGTAATCGCGGAACCATTAGTCTCAATCCGCTACGGTAATGCCTCATGGCTTGGGAAGTATTTTGAAATCTGGATGTTCAAATGGCCCGACCTGATCTGGTCCTTCCCTGACTACTCGGACTCAGCCAAACATCAAGCGTGTCCCAGAGAGCCGTGGCGAAGGATGAGAACCCTTCTGCTTTTCAGAGCCAGGGGCGTTTTCACGATAAAGGAGTACTTTGAGTGGTTGGAGCCACGTTTGGATTCCTCCTGGACTCGTGTCGTAACAAAGGCAATCGCTCAATTTCCTGGTCGTGTTGCGAACTTTCTGGGCATTGTTTACTATCATGTCTTATGCAGGCAGACTGGCCGGAAGCTTGTGGTTTTAGATCTCGAGAATAGCCCATTCTATTTTTGGAAATAGCGCAAGCGGCGTCCCCGGTGCAAAGGAACGCAGGGATACCAGGAGATAGTTCCGGAGATTCCGGAGAGAAGATCTCTGCTGTACCGGTCATGGCTGACGCCAGCCAGCCACGAAGATCTCTCGCGTAGATTATGCCTACTGCGTTGATTACCGGAGTGAACGGCCAAGACGGGTCGTACCTCGCAGAGTTTCTCCTGTCGAAGGGCTACCATGTCGTAGGTACCACGTCGAATCAAGACACTGATCGGGACCGCATCCTCCAAATTCGCGATCTGATCGAAATCGTCGAGACTGACCTGCTGGACCAAAATCGGGTAGAAGACCTACTACGCGAGTACAAGCCGGATGAGGTTTACAACCTGGCCGCGCGTGCGTCGAGCAGCGAATTGTGGACACAGCCTGTGCAGACAGGGGATCTGAACGCACTAAGCGTAGCGCGGATGCTGGAGGCTATTCGCAGAATCGGTCATGAAGTGCGCTTCGTCCAGGCGTCCAGTAGTGAGATGTTTGGAAATTCAACGGAAACCCCGCAGACCGAAACAACGCCCATCCGTCCTCGTAATCCATACGGAGTGGCAAAGGCCTATGGCCACTGGATAACCGTTAACTATCGCGAATACCATAAAATGTTTGCCTGTTCCAGCATTCTCTATAATCACGAGAGCCCGCGCCGGGGGCTGGAGCTTGTCAGCCGCAAAATCGCTTACGCGGTGGCAAGAATCAAGTTGGGGTTAGCCAGTGATCTTCGGCTAGGTAACCTTGAGGCCCGTCGAGACTGGGGGTTCGCGGGTGATTATGTGCAGGCGATGTGGCTGATGGCGCAGCAGGCAACGCCGGATGACTACATCATCGCGACCGGAGAGACCCACTCGGTGCGCGACTTTTGCGAACTGGCGTTCGCGCACGCCGGATTGGATTACAGGGATTGTGTAATCGAGGACTGCGCAGATTATCGGCATGCAGAAATTACACCATTGGTTGGGAATCCAGCGAAGGCAAACCGTGTCTTGGGCTGGAAACCCACTGTAACTTTTCCAGAGCTGATACAAATGATGGTGGACGCGGACCTACAAGCTGTCCAAGATCTACAGCGGCACTAGAATGCTAGTGCGAGAAGTTGGTCATGACGAACAACGAGGGGTTGAACTTGTTGCGGGGCGAGCAGAATTTTACGCAAATTATCATGCATATATCGTAACAACAAAATGATAACCAGAACGACCTGCCGAGTGTGCCAGAACCCAGTTGCGCCGATTCTCTCCCTGGGAGAACAATACGTCTCCAACTTTGTCTCCCCTGAACAGCCAGACGGTCCCAAGGCACCCCTGGAGCTGGTCTTGTGCGGTCATTGTGGACTTCTGCAGTTGAAGCACACGGTTCCGGCCGAAGCGATGTACAAGAACTATTGGTACCGCTCGGGCACGAATCAAATGATGCGGAATGCGTTGGCTGATGTCACCAACAAGGCTGAATCACTGATACACCTCCAAAAGGGGGACTCCGTCCTGGACGTTGGTTGCAACGATGGCACTTTGCTTGCCTCCTATAAGACGAATGGGATTTATAGAATCGGGTTTGATCCAGCTGAGAATCTGGCGGTCTTCTCGCGAAAAGTTGCGGACAAACTGGTTACCGGATTTTTCGAGTCAGAAGCTTTTTACAGGGATCCCGCGCTGAGTAGAACTCGCCCCAAAGTTGTTACCACCATCGCCATGTTTTACGACCTGGAGGATCCCAACCGGTTTATTGCCGATGTTAAGAAGGTTATGCATCCGGATGGGCTCTGGGTCGTGCAGATGAGTTACCTACCCTTGATGCTAAAGCAGCATGAATTCGGCAATATTTGTCATGAACACCTGGAGTACTACTCATTACGGTCGTTTGAATACCTCCTCAAGCTTCATGACTTCACGCTTGTGGACGTGGAGTTGAACGATGTCAATGGGGGCAGTTTCCGCGCGTACGTCCGAAACTGTGCCGCAGCGGAAAGCGTGTTCGGCGATACCGAATATCGCGAGCGGGCATCCGAACGCGTGCGTGCGCTCCGCGAACAGGAGGACGCACTGGCCTTAAACGAGACCGCAACCTATGGCGAATTCGTCTTCTGGGTACAACGAATCAAGGAGGACGTGCTGGCATTCGTCAAAGACCAGGTCGGACGAAAGAAAAAGGTTTACGTCTATGGGGCTTCGACCAAAGGCAACACCGTGCTCCAGTACTTCGGGCTGGATTGTTCCTTGATCAGCGCTGCTGCGGAGCGCAATCCGGACAAGTGGGGTAAGGTGACCGTCGGAACGCGTATTCCCATCGTGTCAGAAGAAGAAGCACGGGCTGCCAAGCCCGATTACTTCCTTGTATTGCCCTGGCACTTCTTAGAGGAATTTCAAGCACGGGAAAAGAACTATCTGTTTTCTGGCGGCAGGTTCGTTGTGCCACTTCCTCATTTCACTTTGATCTAAGGTTCGCCTGCTCGAACTTGGAGAGGATTTCGGATCCTGCGGGAAAGAAGCGACTGCTGGTCTTCACGCATCCCAGATCACGGAACAATATGGAAGGGTAATTGTTTAGCGGGTCGAAACCGCGTTTTTCTTTGGTTTTTGCGTATTTCGCCCGTCGCGGTACACGTTTTTGGGGCCAATATGCGATCCCCATTACGGCTTTTGACTCAAAAACCTAGCTTTTTCAACAGATGGACCCGCTAAACAATTACATGGAAGGTTCAGGATCGATCTTGGCACCAAGGTAACTTTGCTTCCCCCTCTGTCCTCAATGGGTTTTCTAGACATTTGGAAGGATGCTACCATCGTTCGCACAGATAGCGGAGGAATGCAGGAAGAAACCACAGCACTGGGTGTACCCCGCTTCACTCTGCCAGAGAATACCGAGCTATGGCCCGCGGCCCGGTGGTGTTACTCAGTTCGGCTTGCGGTAGAGAATCTCTCATGAAAACTGCAAGCATCGCTCGGCCGCAAGAGGACGGGCGGTGGACCACGTGGACCGCCGTAATGATGATTGCGTCCATGGGGACGCCGGTTCAGTCTTAATGTAGCGGTCAAACTCTTTTTCCTGGCATTGTTCCTTGTTGCTTAATGGTAAATATAGCTTTCGGGAGGACGCTGTTTGTCGTCCGCAGGCGACTCGTATTCTTTTATCTGTGTATCGGCGAGGCTGGTGTTGTCTGGGCGTTTGTGGGTCTGCTTCATCACGGCAATTATGATCAAGGCGTTTTGGAGGCGTTGAGGCTTTACGTCCTCTGGAGCTCCGCCTTTGTCGTCCTATACACGCTTCTCAGGGCGGAGCCATCGGTGAGGATATTCCACACCGCGATAGTCACAGCGGGCATTTTGATTCCCCTTATCAATTTCGTGGGAGTGTTTGATCAATTCCGCGATATGGGGCTTATTTCAGAGGGCGTTCGGCAGCAGCTCAACATGAGAATCGGATTTGGGGACGGCTACATGCAGATTACCAGCCACAACATCGACGTCATGTTCCTGATCGCACCTTACCTGCTATCACTTCAGTTCCGCGCCGACAACGGCAAATCGAACTCCATGCTCACGAAGGTGGCACTGGCGCTGTCACTTATCCTCGGGGCTGTATCGTGCCGGCGCGGCTTGTGGATTGTGGTACTAAGTTATGCAGATCTCGCGCCGAGAGATCTATGTGTTCTGTTCATCGCTCCATCGAGGCCTGGCTGTAACTCATTGAAAACACAGGCCTACATGTGCATAGAATTTAATGCATAGCATCCGTGCGTCAGCTCTGTAGCGGGGAAATGCGATTTTCATTAGCTCAGAGATAAGTTCGCGGAAACCCTTGTGCGATGGGCTTTTTATGAACGCGCTGGATTTCGGCGGTAACCATTTCGGTGGCGCACAACCGCCAGATCAGGCGCCTGTGGACTGCGCATCCTGAAAAACATGCATAGTTTAGGTGGTAGCCCTGACGCCATGGCCCATAATCCTCCTGTCCAGACTTACAGGCAGCTATGGTTTGATGAAGGCTGGCACGAAGCGTTTTCTACTCGCCCAAGCCTCATGAATAAATTATTGCACTTAAATCTGCTGCTCCTGCTGGCAGCCGCCATCTTCGACCCGGAGGACCTGCTCGTTCATGCGAAGGTGCCGCTGTTCGCAGGAGTTTGGATGCTTATTCTCGCTGACATGGTGATATCGAGACGCGGGCGATTTCAAGTACCGATGAACCTCTATTTGTACATATACATCTTTGTGATTTTGCTCCCATCAATTGGCATGTTCATTTATCTGCTCAGAGGTGGAGGAACAGAGGGATACGAGTGGTTGAATTCTTATAAACCTTATCTCTTCCTCACACTTTGCATTCCCCTTGCCATGAAGCGCATCGATCTGATTCGCCCTCTCAGTATGATCCTGTCTGTCCTATCGCTCGCCACGGTCGTTTTGTATGTAATTACGGTCAATAATGAAGCTTTACGCTCACAACTGTGGCTTGTTGGGAACACCTACACTATCTTCAGCCTGAACGAAAGGAGCTACGGAGGCCTCTCGTACCAGATGGTATATTTTCATACGTCGCCACTCATAATCATTGCCGTTGCGTACTTTTGTTACCAGTCATTGGTTTCGATGGGTAGGGCAAGATTCTGGAACGTTTTGTTGCTCCTGCTCAACGTGTGCGGAATGCTGCTGTCGGGTACACGGAACAATATGATCATGGGTCTGCTCATGCCTCTGATGGTCATCGCCTGGTACGGGGGAACCAAGGTTAGGCTTTTTGTCGTTGCCGGGCTGGCGGTTGTCTTGTCAGTAGGGCTAGGTTTTGGAATTGTCCAGGCCATGCTCAGTCCTGACGATCCCAGTAACGCGATTAAACTGCTTTACTTTCATGATTACGCGGCGATGTTTAGCAACTGGCCGACGCTTTTGTTCGGCCAGGGGCTTGGCGCCAGTTTCTTCTCCACTGCGCTGGGTATGCGCGTCTCTATAACTGAGCTGACATATTTAGAGTTCATCCGCAACTACGGAGTGATAATGGGCTGCATGTTTTATTTTCTGTTGCTTTATCCGCTCCGCAAGTTGGGTAGTCAGGCGGCTCGTGCTGACCACTACTTGTTCTTGGGGTACTTTGGCTATCTATATTTGTGCACTGCAAACCCTTTGCTCATGTCCTCAAGTGGGATGTTAGTTATGGCTATAGTGTTGGTTAAGACCTTTTACTGGCCCGTTCGAAGAACCTGCTCGGTAGCACTAGTTCATTGTTCCTGAAGGGGGACTTTCCGGCACTTTGTGAGTACCGAAGAATCGCGGCATCAGAATTGTGCCCTCGGATTGTAGGGTTTCAGCAGACTATGCATAGACGGGAAGCATTTCCTGATCTTCAAGAGCCATCGAAAAGTCCTAGCGTTGCAAGCGTAGCAGTTTGTTGGAACGGAAGAGCCATTTTGCCTGGGCTTCTGGAATCGCTGCTGAAGCAAACCCAATCTCTGAGCGAACTCATCGTCGTTGATAACGCAAGTACAGACGGAACAATAGAGCTCCTTAATGAGCAATATCCATCCGTTAAGATCATCCGACTCGCGACCAACGAGGGAGTCTCGGGAGGCTACTCTGCGGGCCTCGAATACGCTCTCGGCCGTAACTATGATTGGGTTTGGATGCTCGATCAAGATAGCCGACCCTTGCCAAACACAGTCGAAAAGCTGCTTGCTGCCTTCAATTCGTTCCCAGACCGAGACAAGCTCGGTCTTATCGCTCCGTTGGCGATCGATGCGGCGACCGGTGCGCCGACCTCATTGTTTCTTTGGAGGGAAGGCCAAATCAAGTTGCCCACGGTGTCCGGGGGGGAAGACCTCACGCTGGTGGACATGGTCATCTCGTCTGGGAGCCTGATTCGTAGTGATGCCGTTAAAAAGGCTGGACTGCCACGCAAGGACCTTTTTATAGATTTCGTTGATTACGAACATTGCCTCAGGCTGAGACGAAGCGGGTTCCTCATCGGGGTCGTAACTCAGTGCGTGATGTCGCACACCATAGGCCAACCACGGATTGTCAAGTTTCTAGGGAAGCCTATGAATTGGACCACGCATACACCGTGGCGCGATTACTATAAAGTGCGAAACCGTGTGTTTGTAGTTTGGCATCAACTGCCAGGTCTTAGGGCGAAGGTCTTTGTGATACGTCAATTGCTAAAACAAATGATCGGCAGCATCCTCTACGATCCGGATAAGGTAACTCGCATTCATTTTATGTGGCGCGGCTTGCGCGACGGGATACGGGGCAGGCTAGGAATTACGGTTAGACCGACTGATTGAACCTGTTACTTTCTCTCTTTTCGAGTCACCAGATTCCGGGCTCCGGATGCTGGTCTTTACGGACTGCAAGGGGAGCGGCAAGGGAGGTGGTGAAAAGCTTTGAGCTCGATGCCCTTAGTAAGCATAGTGGTGCTCAACTGGAATGGGCAGGAGCACGTACACCGATGCTTGGAACATGTCATGGCCCAAGACTACAGGCCAATCGAGGTTATCGTCGTAGACAACGGGTCAGTCGACGATTCCCTGAGACGGATTAAGGCGGAGTATCACGATTTTATCTACATTGAGAATACGATGAACAAAGGATATGCGGCGGGAATGAATCAAGGAATCGAGGCCTTACATGGCGACTTCGTTGTGCCGCTAAATCAGGATGTATGCCTTGGCCATAAATTTGTAAGCCACTGTGTCGGCAAAATGCTGGATGATTCAACTCTTGGAGCAATCGGTGGTCGAGTGTTTTTTTGGATAGGTGACGAACTGACGGATCGACTCCGAAAGGGGGAGGGAGAACAAAGCTTCATGAAAAAGCGCTTTCAAGGAGACGGAGGCCACTTCACGAATGAGCCCACACTGACTTTCGCCCCATCTGGAAGTTTCCCTTTCCTTCGGAGAAGGATGTTAGAAGACTTGAAGGAAATCTCAGGGTGCTATTACGACGAGTTATACGAAACAGGATGGGAAGATTGTGACATGTGGTTCCGGATGCATCTCCGAGGGTGGAGGTGTCTATTTCTTCCGTCGGCGGTCGGCTGGCATGTGGGGTCGGGTTCTGTGGGGGGAAGGGCGACATTTTTTTCGAAGGCTCTGGACTTCCAATTGCGCGTCCTGCGAAACCGGCTTTTCACCATTATCAAAGACATTCCAGGGAGGACTCTGTTGTGGCTGCTCCCCTACCTAGCTGCGACTGAACTTGCGCTCATTCCCTATTTTTTGTTCAGGTCCCCCAAAAGTTTATTGGCGCTAGCAGCCGCTTGGCGACAAGTTGTGCGAGACTTGCCCGCCCTGTTGCAGAAGCGAGCTCAAATTCAAGAAAGCAAGAGAGTAGACGACGCGTACCTCCGACAGTATTTTGTCAGGTTCTGATTTCGCATTCTTGAGGCATTAAGTCAAGGGGTCGGGTTCGTACTACGGGCAGATGTGGCCGGGCCGCGGTGAGCGTGCAAACAGCATGATCCTACCGAACAGAGTACGCATGGTCAACTCAGTGGAAACATCTACGCACAGGAAGACCATTGGCATTACAGGTGCCGACGGCTTGCTGGGCTGGCACTTGCGGGCTTTCCTGCGGACTGATGCCAACCTGCGGGTGATCCCGGCGACGCGAGCCTCGTTTGCGACTGCGGAGGAGCTCGACGCTATGGTTTCCGAATGCGATGTCCTTGTGCATTTGGCAGGGATGAACCGCGGCAACGATCATGAGGTGGAGACGACGAACGTTGCACTGGCCGAGGCGCTGGTTGAAGCATGTGTGCGCACGGAGAGCGTTCCTCACGTTATCTATTCTAATTCTATACAATGTACACAGGACAATGGTTACGGTCGATCAAAGCGGTGCGCTGCACAAAGGCTCCAACGATGGGCCGATCGCGCCGGAGCCGTTTTCACCGACGTTGTCTTGCCGCACGTGTTCGGCGAATCTGGCAGACCGTTTTACAACTCCGCGGTATCTACCTTCTGCTACCAGTTGGCGAATGACCTGCAGCCCGAGATTCGCAAAGACATCGAACTGGAACTCCTGCATGCCCAGCAGTTCGCCCGGAAGATCCTCGAGATTGCCTGCGAGGAAAAGGGCGGCACAGTCAGAGTTCAGGGTGTGCCGATGACGGTCACGGAACTCCTCTCGAAGGTGACACTTCTGGCGAAGCAATACCAAGGTCATGTTATCTCTGACCTCAGAGAGGGCATCAGCTTAGACCTGTTCAACACGTACCGTTCCTACCTGCCTCCCCTACATTATCCTGTGTCAGTAAAGGTTCATACGGACGATAGGGGCAGTCTCTTCGAGGCCATCAAAACCATTAATGGCGGGCAGTGTTTCATTTCTAGTACAAGGCCGGGAGTCACGCGGGGGAACCATTACCACACGAGAAAATTCGAACGTTTCCTTGTCGTGCAAGGGACAGCAAAGATCCGCGTCCGAAGAGTATTCGACACGGCGGTAACTGAGTTTGAGGTTCAAGGCGACTCCCCCCAGTTTGTTGATATGCCCACGCTGCACACGCACAACATTACCAACACTGGAGATTCGGATCTTATTACCCTGTTTTGGGCGCACGAGATCTTTGACCCCGTGCACCCCGATACCGTTCCTGATCCCGTGTAGGAGGTAGCGGATCGCCGGATTGAACTCGATGAGCGAAAAGATAAGAGTTATGACCGTCGTGGGGACACGGCCGGAGATCATCCGCCTGTCGCGTGTGATCGCACTATTCGATGAGCACTTTCGCCACGTCCTCGTCCACACGGGCCAAAATTACGATTACGAGCTCAATGAAATCTTCTTCGAGCAGCTCACGCTGAGGCGGCCGGACTACTATCTTGATGCAGCTTGCGGAACACCCGCCGAAACCATCGGTAACATCATCGGTAAAATCGATCGCGTACTGGACAAAGAGCAGCCGGATGCAGTGCTCGTCTTGGGCGACACCAACAGTTGCCTGTCCGTTATTGCGGCCAAGAAACGGAAAATCCCGACCTTTCACATGGAGGCCGGCAATCGCTGCTTCGACCAGAGAGTCCCAGAGGAGGCGAACCGGAAACTAGTCGACCACCTAAGCGACATCAATCTTCCCTACAGCGACATTGCGCGGGAATACCTCTTGCGGGAAGGCATCTTACCGGACCGAATTATCAAGACCGGCAGCCCGATGTACGAAGTGCTGCACTATTACATGCCGAAGATAGAACAATCCCAGATTCTGTCGCAATTGAACTTGCGGCCATACCAGTACTTTGTGGTAAGCGCGCACCGAGAGGAAAACGTCGATACGGATGACAATCTGCAGAAATTTGTGACCGTACTGGACACGATTGCCCAACTTTATGGCAGGCAAGTGATCGTGTCCACTCACCCAAGAACTCGAAATCGCTTGCAGGCGACGGGACTAGCGTTTCACCAGCTCGTCCAATTGATTAAGCCCGTCGGATTCCTTGACTACGTGTGCCTTCAGCAGCAGGCATATGCCGTTTTGTCGGACAGCGGAACCATTACAGAGGAGGCGTCAATCCTGAACTTTCCGGCGCTGAACATACGCGAGGCGCACGAACGTCCGGAGGGCATGGAGGAGGGAACAGTAATGATGACAGGCCTGGAAGTCGATCGCGTGTTGCAGGGCCTGGACATCCTTGCTTCGCAACCCCGCGGCAATGATCGGTTGTTGCGCCTAGTGGCTGACTACAATGCACCGAATGTTTCACAGAAAGTTCTGCGCATTGTGCTTAGCTATATCGATTATGTGAATTGTTTTGTATGGCATAAACGATAGCGTTCGAACACCGCCGTACAGGCATGTGCTGATAACAGATAACTTTGGAGAACTCCGAAAATGAAACCCTTTGAAGGAAAGCGGATAGTAGTGACGGGAGGCACCGGTTCGCTTGGGCAGGTGCTTGTGCGCCGATTGCTCGAAGGGGAGATGGGAAATCCGGCAAAGGTAATCGTGTTTTCTCGCGACGAGGCCAAGCAGCACTTCATGCGGCTGGCGTTTCAACAAAAGCGAGCCGCAACGGATGAAATCATATACAATAATTTCCAACGAAAGCTGGACTTCCGCATTGGAGACGTCCGCGACTTTCACAGCGTAGCCTCCGTTCTCAGTGCAGCGGATGTTGTCTTCAACGCGGCGGCCTTGAAACAGGTTCCAACTTGTGAGTATTTCCCATCCGAGGCAGTGCAAACCAACATCATGGGTCCGGAGAACATCGTTCGGGCAATTGAGCAGCACAAACTGGCCGTAAGTTCGGTGGTGGGTATCTCGACCGACAAAGCGTGCAAGCCTGTCAACGTCATGGGCATGACCAAGGCGTTGCAGGAGCGCGTGTTCATCCAAGCAAACTTGCGCTGCCCAAGCACGCGCTTCATCTGTGCCCGGTACGGCAACGTCCTGGCTTCGCGCGGATCGGTTGTCCCTCTGTTTCATGAGCAGATCCGAAATGGAGGTCCAGTTACGATCACGGACCCAGAGATGACCCGGTTCCTCCTGTGCCTGAATGATGCGGTCGATACTGTCTTCGCCGCTGTTCGGGCGGCGCTACCAGGCGAGACCTATCTACCCAAGGTTCCGTCTGCACGCGTGGTTGACATCGCTCAAGCTCTGATCGGAGACATGCCCATTGAGATAAAGATTGTTGGCATCCGGCCTGGCGAGAAGGTACACGAAATACTCGTCAGCGAGGAGGAGGCTCATCGCACGATCGAGGATGACGGGCACTATGTGATCCTTCCTATGCTTCCAGAACTTCGGACTGGTAGGAATGGATTAGCCACGCTCATGAAAGAGTATAGCTCGGCAGAAAATGTTATGAGCTTGGACGAGACGATTCAGCTGCTGAAGAGCCGCCACCTAATGGCCAATAGTTGGAATTTCTCCACAACTGAGATTCTCGCTTAAGACATGGTTTCGCCCACTGCTCGGACCTTATGCTACGGTCGGTCAGGAACTCAATGAAAATCCTGTTACTTACACAGTGGTTTGAGCCGGAGCCGACGTTTAAGGGATTGCTGTTCGCGCGGGAACTGGCCGCACGCGGCCACGACGTCGAGGTGCTCACAGGCTTTCCGAACTACCCCGGCGGGGACGTCTATCCCGGCTACCGGATACGCCCCTGGGTACGCGAGCAACTCGAGGGGATATCGATCCTACGCGTAGCGCTCTATCCGAGCCACGACAAGTCGAGCTTTCGTAGAGCCCTCAATTACGTGAGTTTCGCGATCTCGGCAGCTGTAATCGGCACCGCTTTAGTCAGGAAGCCAGACGTGGTGTACGTCTACAGTCCTCCCGCGACGATCGGTCTCCCCGCCCTGGTTCTCGGGCTCCTTCGAAGAGTCGCGTTTGTCTACGATATTGCCGATCTTTGGCCTGACACGGTCGCTGTGTCCGGAATGCTGTCCAGCCCTGTGGCGCTCCGTCTACTCGACAAATGGTGTAGGTTCGTCTACAGGCGCGCCCGGCATATTGTTGTGATTTCTCCGGGATTCAAACAAGAATTGGTTCGCCGGGGAGTTCCGCCCGACAAGATTGACGTGATCTACAACTGGTGCGACGAAGACAGTGTTTGCTGCGCAGCCCTCGGTGCCCGCGGAAAGGATCTCGGCCTGCAAGGCCGGTTCAATGTGGTATTCGCTGGCACAATGGGCTTCGCACAGGCGCTTGACACAGTTCTCGGCGCTGCCCGGATGTGTACGGAGAACTTGCCGTCAGTGCAGTTTGTTTTCGTCGGCGGGGGTGTTGAGCTTACGCGCCTAAGACAGCAAGTTGAGAACGAGCACCTCCGCAACGTGTGCTTTCTTCCCAGGATGCCAATGTCCGAAATTGGTAACCTCCTCGTTCTCGCGGATGCCCTACTCGTCCACCTCAAAGACGACCCCTTGTTCCGGATTACGATCCCCTCGAAGACTCAAGCCTATCTCGCCGCCGGCAGGCCAATGCTGATGGGAGTCAGCGGTGACGCTGCCGACTTGGTGCTGCGTTCCGGCGGAGGATTGGTATTTCAACCCGAAAACGCGAGTGAACTCTGTTCAGCCATTCGACAGTTGCTGAACATGTCCCCACAAGAGAGAGAAGAGATGGGGCGGCGTGGCCAGGCATACTACCGCGAGCATTTGTCGCGGGCAGCAGGTACATCGAGATTCGAGCAGGTCTTCGCGCGGTGCATTGCTCAATAGGCCAGCTAGCGATGAACCGAATCGTCAAACGATGTATCGGCGTTTTTGTGGCGGCGCTCGTCCTTCTGCTGCTCGCGCCTCTACTGGCCTGCGTAGCGCTGGTGTTGCGGCTCCAAATGGGGAGTCCGGTGTTTTTCCGTCAGGTACGTCCAGGTTATAAGGCAGTGCCGTTGATTCTCTTAAAGTTCAGGGCGATGACCGACGCTCGAGATGCGAGGGGCGTGTCACTCAGCGATGAGTTAAGGCTGACGCCCTTCGGGAAGATGCTCTACCGCTTGAGTCTGGACGAACTGCCACAGCTCTGGAATGTGCTGAAAGGGGACATGAGCTTGGTGGGACCTCGCCCGCTTCATATGCGCTACTTGGATCGCCACACGCCGGAGCAGGCCCGCCGCCATGAAGTCAAGCCGGGAATTACGGGCTGGGCCCAGATACTAATCGGAGCATAATATAGATGACACGGAGAAGGTAATGTGTCGGGTATGGGAAAACAGGATGCTCGCTCGCTGCCGGCGAAAGCGCAAGAAGACCTTCGCCGGCGAGTCGTGGAGGCCGTTCAGAAAGGTCTCTCGCAAAACCGCAGCGGCGCGGATCTTCGGGGTGGCCCGGGGTACGGTGAACCGCTGGATGGGGCTCGTGGAACGCGTAGGGCGCCGGGCACTGAAAGCCCGACGTCGAAGACGGCCTCCGGTTTCGCGATTGGCCCCGCATCAGGCCGCCACCACGGTACGCTACATGGTCAGTGGTTGTGCCCCGACCAACTGAGCCTGCCCTTCGCGCTGTGGACCCGAGAAGCGGTGCAAAAGTTGCTGTGGCGAAAATTCGATGTGCAGGTTTCGGTGTGGACGGTGGGACGCTATTTGCGCGCCTGGCGTCTGACCCCGCAAAAGCCGGTGCGACGAGTGTACGAACAAAATCTGGCAGCGGTTCTCTATCGTCACGTCCCGCGCGATCTGGTGGACCGCCCGAAGTTCGGCTTTGGCATTCCCGTGGATTCATGGCTGCGCGGCCCGCTTCGCGAATGGGCCGAAGCCCTGCTCGATGAGAAGAGGCTGCGAAATGAAGGGTACTTCGACCCGCGTCCCATTCGCCGCATTTGGACGGAGCATCTGGCCGGACAAGGGGTGTGGCAATACCACCTGTGGGACATCCTGATGTTCGAGGAGTGGCTCGAGAAAAACGGCGCGGCGGTCTCGGGAGAACGTACCGCGGTAGCCGCTTTTGCTGGTTAGTCGTGCTTACCAACCAATCGGAATGTGTCTCCCATGGATGTGGGTGAGCCGCGCCTGCTGGTTCTCACCACTTCAGCCCTGAGCCTCAATTTGCTGCGTGGTCAGCTCCGATTTTTTCGGGAGGCTGGTTTCGATGTCACCGTGACATGTTCACCGGATCCATTTCCTGGATTCAGTCGCTTGTGAGGAGCGCGTTCGGGCCGAAGCCGTTCCTATGTCACGAGAAATTGACCCGCTGCGCGACGTGATCTCCCTTTGGCGGATCTGGAAATGCATCCTGCGACATCGTGCGACTGTGAGCACACCAAAGGCAGGCATCCTCGGAGGGCTAGCGGCATGGCTCAGCCGGGTTCTTTGCAGAGTTTATGTTTTGCGCGGGTGCGGGGAGAAACGAGCCAGGGAGCGCGACGGTTTTTCTTGCTTTTCTTCGAGCATCTGGCCTGCCGGTTAGCGCATCGCGTCATTTGCGTTAGCGAGAGCCTGAGGCAAAAAGCGATTAGCTGTGGCGTTGTCGCACCCGATTGCGCCGTCGTGCTCGGCGGAGGGAGCAGCAATGGCGTTGATGTATCGTGGTTCGCGCCAACGCCAGAGCGGCTGGGCCAGGCCTCAGCGCTCCGCACCAGCTTGGGCATCCCGCGCGACGCTGCGGTCGCTGCCTTTGTCGGCCGCTTCACGCGCGACAAAGGCATTCAAGATTTGCTCCAGGCTTTTTCTTTTCTCCGTGAGTCGTTTCCCGGGCTGCGGCTGCTATTGGTAGGCGAGTTCGAGAAGGGCGACGCCGTATCGGCGGCGATTCGCAACCAGGTTTTGGCGGACCCTCAAATAATTTGCACCGGATTTGTCCACGACTCTGCCCCTTACCACCACCTTATGGACGTTCTTGCTTTGCCCTCTCACCGCGAGGGTTTTCCCAATGTTGTACTCGAGGCTCACGCAGCAGGCAAGCCCATAGTGGGCGCTCACGCAACCGGCACGATCGATGCAGTCAGCGATGGGATCGATGGGATTCTCGTTCCCGTTGCAGATGCTCAAGCCCTTGCCAAAGCAATCGCCGGTTTACTTCGCCATCCGCAGTTGGCGCGAGAAATGGGGCATGCTGGGCGTGAGCGTGTCGAGCGCGAATTCCACCCTCGACGAATCTGGATTGCACTGCTGGAGGAATATTCCCGGCTCCTGCACGAGAGAGGATTGCCTGCTCCCAAGAAAACAGTCGGTACCCAAAGTATTCTACCTAGCCGAACCACAGTGCCGGCGTCATGAACAGCCTTGTCAAGCGTAGTATCGATTTAACCGTATCCATCTTGGGCTTGGTGCTCTTGTCGCCGCTGATGGTGGTCATTGCGTTGGCGATTTTGTTCTGCATCGGTCGTCCAGTTTTTTTCCGTCAGGTACGCCCCGGATATGAGGCCAAACCCTTCACGCTGCTCAAATTTCGAACCATGAATTCTGCGCGGGACGAACGAGGAAGTCTGCTTCCCGATGAAGAAAGGCTCACGAACCTGGGAGGGCTCCTGCGTCGCTACAGCCTGGATGAACTCCCCCAGTTCTGGAACGTGCTGAAGGGTGAGATGAGTCTTGTCGGGCCGAGACCGCTCCTCATGCAATATCTGGGGCGCTACACGCCCGAGCAAGCGCGGCGACACGAAGTTAAGCCGGGGATTAGCGGGTGGGCGCAGGTGAACGGAAGGAATGCGCTGACATGGGAAGAGAAGTTCGACAAAGATGTATGGTACGCGGACCACATGAGTCCGTGGTTGGACGCAAAAATCATCGTTCAAACGATTTGGAATGTGTTCCGACGCCGCGGCATCAACCAACCGGGAATGGCCACTGCGGAAGAGTTTATGGGAACACACCAGGAATCCGCTGAGAGCTGGATAAGTAGCGCAGGAGCAGGTTCCAAATGATTTCCAAGCGAAGGTAGCGGACGGAAATTATCATCTGGTAAGGGAGGCGATGGTGAGAATTGGAGTTGATATGGTCGAAATTGAGCGGCTCGCTAGGTTGCTGCAAAAATTTCCAACTCTTGCCGACCAGACTTTCAGCAGGACTGAGCTGAGAGCTGCCGCCCAATTGCCGGAGAGGAGACGAGAAGAATATCTCGCGGGCAGATTTGCGGTTAAAGAAGCAGCTCTCAAGGCCCTAGGAGTAGGGTTGGCGAGAAACCTGCGACTGACGCAGATCGAAACCGTGACCTTGTCGAGTGGCGCACCCAAGTTGGCTTTACGTGGAAAGGTTTCCGAGCTTGCAAGGCGCCGTGGTGTTCGTGAGATCCATGTCTCCATTTCGCATGAGAGACGGTTTGCCGTCGCATTCGTAATTCTGCGATAGGCTATAATGAAGATGAAAGTCAGCCTATTGACGCCATTGGCTTTTTCTTGGGCGAGGTCACGCCTACTCACCTGCATCAGCTATTATGTAGTTTTAATTCGGAGGGCAGGTCAGGCAGCTTGAAGGATCTTATCATTTTGGGTTCAGGTGGCTACGCTCAGGAGTTGCTGTGGATCGTAGATGATCTTAACGCGATCCGCCCAACCTGGAACTTCATGGGCTTCGTAGACCCTGGCTCCCCTTTGAAGAAAGGTCAGATTTATTACGATCGCCCAATCTTGGGCGGGTGGGATGACGCCCCGGATCCAAGCAAGGAAACGTACTTTGCATGTGGCATAGGGGCCCCTGATATTCGCAAGAAGGAATGCGTCGAAGCCGAGCGCCGTGGGTATAAACCCGCTCTTCTTGTGCATCCGAGCATAATCATTGCCAAGCACGTGACCATTGGCGAAGGCACGATTGTAGGAGCAGGATGCATTCTTGCTCCTTACGCAGAGATCGGGCGCCACTGTGCTATCAATCTTCAAGTCGCAATTGGGCACAACTCTTCCATTGGCGACTACAGCGTCATATCGCCTGCGGCTCAAATTCTCGGCGGGGCAGTTTTGGGAGAGGGAGTATTTATTGGGGCTAACGCGACGGTGTATCTAGGAAGGCGTGTGGGTTCCGGTGCTATGGTTGGGGCGAGTTCTTTTTTACTGACCGACTTGGCCCCGCATAAAAGTGCCATTGGCGTTCCCGCGTCTGTATTCGCTCAAGCCACCGGAGCGGGTATTTGCACGACGCAGGAATCTAAAAAAAGAATCGTGCCCGAGGGAAAGCAATGACCCGAAAAGACTTCACTCGCGAATTTGCTGAAGTGTTGAATGTAGCTCCCGAACAGTTGACCCCTGAAACGGAGATGGCTAGCATCGAAGCGTGGGACTCGGTCACTTATCTTGCCACGATGGTCCTTATAGACGAGAAGCTTTCGGTAAGGATCCGCCCCGATGTGTTTTCCAGAGCTAAAACCTTCAGAGATATCCTGACCGCTGTTGACTCCGCACTCGAAGGCTGACAAGCAGATTCCTAATCGGCTTATTATATGATCCAAGCTACAGGCATATTAGCCACTGATTTCGAGCTACCTGACACCGTTCTGACTTATGAAGAACTTGAGGAGAGATTCGGCTCCGAAGCAATGCAGCGAGTTCTCTCTGGGGCGGGTATTCGCAATCGAAGGGTGGCGCCTAAGGGCGTGTGCGGTTCCGATTTGGCTTATGCAGCGGCGGAAAGATTGATCACCCACAAGGAAATCGATCGCGGGGGTATCGATCTTCTCCTGTTCTGCACGCAATCCCCTGATTATTTCATGCCCAGTACAGCTTGTGTACTGCATGAGCGCTTAAAACTATCCAGAAAATGCGCTGCTTTTGACATCAATCTGGGATGCAGTCAGTATGTCTACGCTCTTTCAATTGCCCATGGCATGATCACCTCCGGTTCCGCTTCGCGCGCTCTCATCTTGACAGGCGACACGATGAGCCGCACGCTGCACCCGAACGATCGATCAGTCGTCCCTTTGCTTGGAGATGGTGGAAGCGCATCTTTGGTGGGCGAGGTGCCGGCGAGGCAAGGATTCTTAGGGTTTGAGCTGGGAACCGATGGGTCCGGGTATCAACATCTGATAATTCCTGCGGGAGGTTTCCGACAACCTCTTTCTGCTGATACTGCAGTTGTGAGTGCTGACGCACAAGGCAATTTGCGCACGCCCGAGAATCTCTACATGAATGGGGTCGCAATTTTTCACTTTGCGATTACCGTAGTGCCGGAAGCGATCAGGAACCTGCTAACGAAGCTTTCTTTGAAGATGGCGGATATAGATCTATTTTTATTTCATCAGGCGAATAAGTACATGTTGGAATATCTGATGAAGAAGATGGAAATTCCAGAGGAGAAAACACATTTCTTTATTGAGGAGATTGGTAATACAAGCGGATCCACGATTCCGATTCTCCTGACGGATGCCTGGCGAGCGGGAAAAGTGCGCTCCGGAGCCTTGGTTTTAACGATTGGTTTTGGTGTGGGTCTGTCCTGGGCGGCGACTGTCATTCGATGGCCGGATGAGACCCTCGGCCCTGTGTCAGGGGTATAAATCTTCGTGGGAAGCAAAGCAGAAAGCCGCTTCGAGGGGAAACGAATTCTTGTCACCGGGGCATCATCCGGCATCGGCAAGAGTTGTGCTTTACGGCTTGCTCAGGAGGGCGCTGAGCTTGTGCTGCTTGGCAGGCAGGAAACCTCCCTCGCTGCCCTGGGGATTGAAAGTCCGCATCACCACTACAAGGTTGATCTAACTGACGAAAACTCGGTAAAGGCATTGCTTCCGACTATAAAGAAAGACGTGGGTCAATTACACGGCCTCGTCTTGGCGGCGGGTTTGCATTCGTTGAGGCCGATTATGATGGAATCTTATTCGGATTTAGCCAAGCTATTCGGCGTAAATGTCCAAGGATCGCTTGGATTCTTGGCTCTGTCTGTGAAGAACAGAATACTTGCCGAAAATTCGGCGGTAGTATTTTTCTCGTCAGCGGCAGCAAGTAAAGGGGCGCCAGGCGCGGTTGCTTATGCTGCATCGAAGGGTGCTATCGAAGCTGCTACACGATCTCTGGCTCTGGAGTTAGCTGCCCAGCGCGTTCGTGTGAATGCTGTTTCGCCAGGGGTTGTTCGAACGCCAATGTCGGAAGGAATGTTGGCAAGATTGACTGAGGAGCAGGTTGTCAAACTCGAACGTAGACATCCTTTGGGCTTTGGTACTCCGGAAGACGTCGCCGGGGCTGTTACCTTTCTGCTTTCAAGTGACGCCCGATGGATCACTGGAGTCGTGTTACCTGTGGATGGAGGGTTTGGTGCTGCCTAGCTTGAGTGCGGCGTGGGACGAGATTAAGTACAGAAAAGGCCCAGGGGAACGTGTGAGTCATCTCGTGCGCCTGTTGGCCTCGCTTCCACTGGACTTGGACCCCCAAACCGTGAGGACTATCACCGACATCGCCGAGGAAATCCACTCAACCGAACCAAGTATCAGTCGGATGATCGTCAAGGAACTCAAGTCCGATTCTTTTCCTGCCAGCCAATGGATGAACGCTCGGCTGTTAGAGCTTCTGGGAAGTCCGGAGGAGGCCGCTGCCGCCCTTGACTGCTTCAGCCATCTCCGTGCGGCCGAGTCGGAGGCCCTGCGCCTGCAGGGGTTGTGCCGGAATCTGATCGCATCGCAACGGTGGCCACAAGCCATCATTGCCCTCAAGGAGTCGACGCACAGGACAAACTCTGTTCGTTTGCTACTGGCAAATGAGAAACTTCTGGATAGTATCCAGAAGGCAGGCCAAATCAGCGCAAAGAGGCAATGCAAGCTGGCCATTCTGGGGAATGCCACATTCGACTTTCTTGTGCCTGTACTTCGTGTTTGCGCTTTTGCATCGGGAATCAATCTCGAGATCTATCCGGGATCCTACGGCCAACAACAACAGGAAATCCTTGGTCCTTCTTCCGCGCTGGAAGCGTTCTGTCCTTCTATCGTGCTTCTTGCGATCGATTGGCGGAGCTTGGCTTTGCCCGAAGTCATGCCGGAGTCTGACGCCTGGGTGGAAAACAGTTTGAAAACACTGCAAATTCTCTGGCATCACTGCCGGGAGAGATTCCATGCCTCGGTAGTTCAGTATAATTTTGAGGTGCCGGTTTCATCGGCGTATGGTCGCTTGAGCATGGTAACCCAAGGTGGTCGAGCAAGGCTGATCCAGCGTCTAAATCTCGAACTGTGGCGCGCGGCGAACACAGAATCGGGGGTTCAAATTCTGGATGTCGACCAGATTGCGTCGGCGTATGGAAAGTTGCGGTGGGATAACCGTTCTTTATGGCATGCTGCCAAACAGTATCCCGCGGCGGAGGCGCTTCCTTTCCTGGCGCACCATCAGGTTGCGCTTCTCAGGGCTTTGCTAGGTTTGACCTCAAAATGTCTGGTACTCGATTTGGACGGTACTCTCTGGGGTGGCGTCATCGGTGAAGATGGGATTGCGGGCATTCGCCTTGGGGGTTCGCCGGAAGGAGAAGCTTACCGCGAATTTCAAAGCTATGTGAAATCACTTCGTGAACGAGGCATCATTCTTGCCGCTTGCTCCAAGAACAATGAGGCAGATGCCAAGCTCGTCTTTACTTCTCATCCTGAGACGGTTCTGACCCTAGACGATTTTGCTGTGTTCCTGGCGGACTGGAGCTCAAAGGATGAGAATCTTCGCCGGATCGCGAGGTCTTTGAATATCGGATTGGACAGCATAGTCCTTGTTGACGACAATCCCGTGGAGAGAGCCTGGATACGGCGCCAGTTGCCTGAGGTTGAGGTCCCGGAGTTACCCGTGGATCCTGCTGATTATGTGAAGGCGCTGGACCAATATCTATATTTTGAGGGCTTGGAAGTGACTGGGGAGGATCGGCAGCGAACAGATCATTACCGGGGAAATTTGGAGAGAGAGCAGTTTCAGGCAGGCAGCGAGAATCTAGAATCTTTTCTGGCGGGCCTCCAGATGAGAGTCGAGCTCCGCCCCTTTGATGAAGCCAATCTTCCCCGGATCTCTCAGCTAATTAACAAAACGAACCAGTTCAATTTGACAACGCAACGCATGTCTGAAAACCAGGTACGCGAAATCATGGACGGCCCAAATTACTACACTCAATTCCTGCGTGTTCGAGATCGCTTTGGTGACAACGGAATCACGGGTATCCTGATTGCCTCACGCGATGCCGAAGGATTGCGCGTCGACCATTGGTTAATGAGTTGCCGCGTCCTGGGCCGAGAACTCGAAAAGGTGATGCTGGATTCTGTACGGAAGTATGCGCTCTTGGCAGGGTACGAAGCTATCGTGGGTCTCTACCGGCCTACTGACAAGAATCGCCAAGTTGAGGATCTCTATGAGCGGATGGGATTTGATCTCATCGAGACAGCCGGCAGCGGGGAACGGAAGTATAGGCTTCCCTCATTCAGAGCGCCGGAGTGCCCCCGTTGGTTCGTGGTGGAGGATCATACGCAGACGGTGGCCCCTCTGGCTGAGCCGATCGCACGTCGGACAGGTTCTCAATAATATTTTTAGCGAATTGCTACATTGGAGGGAGCTTGGAGATGAACACCCGAATCAGCAGAGTATTCAGGGAAGTTTTTGACAATGCACAGATGGAGATTTGGGACGAGATGTCTACTGAAGATGTGGCGGGATGGGACAGTCTTGCCCAGGTCAAACTGCTCATCGGGCTCGAGGAGGATTTCGGAGTAAAGTTCACAACTCAGGAAGTCACCCAGTTGACCTCCATAGCAAACATTAAGAAGTCGCTGGAGAGAAAACTTGTTCATCAGTAGCAGGACGCTGAGTTTCCACGCATGACTTGCGACGAGGATCATCTGTTGAATTTGCACTTTCATCATGTGGGTATAGTCGTGGAAGACGTTGAACGTTCAGCGGCGATTTATATGCAAAGATTTGGTTACGAGGCTAGGAGCAGCATAGTACACGACCTTTTGCAAACCGCTTATGTACAGTTTCTAAGCTTCCCGGGCGAGCAGATTTTCCTCGAATTGGTTTCGCCCGATGGGCCCGAGAGCTCCCTTGCGCTTGCCCTCAAGAAGGGAGGAGGACTGAACCACATTTGCTACTCCACTCAGGATATCGGAGAGACCTGCCAGAAACTGCGTGCCGCAGGTATGTTTCTTATCCGGCCTCCGACCGAAGCCGTAGCCTTCAACTCGAGGAAGATTGCCTGGCTCGCGGACAAGAATGGAACACTGTTTGAACTGGTAGAGAAGGGCCCCGAAAACGAAATATAGTGTGGTTGATGAGAACGATTATTTTCGGCCGGATTCTCCACAGATATTCCTTGACCGGGTAAGCGAATCTAGTCCCTGCGCGGCGGTCCTCGGTTTTTACTGAAGTGTGCGCACTGTCAGAAGCGTACACGCGTTGAATACATGAAAGACAACCTGGGTACAATTTCAACGGATTTGAGATCAAGCGCACTCGCCCGTGAGGGCCACCAGTCTGTCCGGACCACTCCGTTCGCTCCTTGGCCGCATTTTGAGGCGGACGAAATAGAAGCAGCAACTCGGGTGCTCCAATCCGGCAAAATCAACTATTGGACAGGCGAGGAAGGTCGCCTGTTCGAGCAGGAATTCGCCGCGTTCACGGGCACGCGGCATGCCGTCGCGCTGGCGAACGGCACGGTAGCGCTCGAACTGGCGCTTCATGCCTTGGGCATTGGCCCAGGGGACGAAGTGATCGTTCCCAGCCGCACCTTCA